>ENA-ORTW01000011-ORTW01000011.1-human-gut-metagenome-genome-assembly--contig:-NODE-11-length-296444-cov-23.241271_pt1 | contig 296444 bp, 181 predicted proteins | sample MGYA00242072_ERZ509193 | MGnify/ENA primary metagenome ERZ509193 (study PRJEB26280, sample SAMEA2338813) | human gut metagenome | biome: human gut; feature: human-associated habitat; material... | reverse complement strand
ATGCACGTGTTGTTGAGCGCAGCGAAAAATTCGACAGCATCGAGAAACAACAAGAGTAATGTTCTGTCGGATATGCTATCCGACAGCATCAAATATAAGGATCTGCGATCCGAAATTCATACCTATAAATCATAAATAGGAAGCAAGCGGATTGAAAATCCTTATATTCAGTTCCGGCAGATTACAAATCAGCCGGCACATTAGTCTTGTTGGTATTATGCCGCTTGCAGAGAAACAGCGGATAATGTTATGGCGGCATTGAATATTAGAATTGTAGAGAAACAGCAAGACTAATGTTCTGGCGGATATGCTATCCGACAGCATAAAATATAAGGATCTGCGATCCGAGACGCGGTCATGGAATGTATCGTCGTCCCATTCATTTTTTACCACCTCGCTCTGTTCTTAATTATTTGATATTCAGCTCTTTTATACATCGGTTTACATTTTACGCAGTGGAATGCGTATTTTTACGCAGTACAAATATAATAAAATTACCAAACAATATCAATTTATTGAAGGATCTTTGATCCGAAACACAAAATCCTTATACTATATTCCGGCAGATTTTTCGCTACGCTCAACAACTCGTGCAAATCAGCCGGCACATTAGCTTTGTTGATATATTTCCGTCGGCACGGAAGAGTGAATAATTCAGACAGCTCCTTTATCTTTATTATCTCATATGTTTACACAAACTTAATATCAGCAATCTCAACAGCAAAATCGTGCAAAGATTTTTCAATCTTTTCAATTGTTGTCTTTGAAGGTTTACGTCTTCCTGTGACATAGTGGCTCAGTTGTCCTTGATTTACTCCTGTAATACGCGCCAAACCTGCCAATGAGAAAGCATAGGCATAGTAATTAAGAAAAGATGCCACATCATAAGTAAAATTAAACTCTACGTCAGGAAATTCTTTTCCATTCTTTCGATACACTTCTTTCATATCGTCAACGGCAGCCAAAAAATCTGTTTTGGTTTCTTCAACGTTTTTACCTTCTCCTATACAACCGAACTTGCAGTTATTATCAGCAATGAAAGCAGAATAGGTGCCGTCGACTCCCCGTTCTATAACAACGTTGATTTTTTTACGTACCATAATAATATCCTTAATCTTGGTAATTGATTTATCAAGTATAAATAAAAAATATAATATGTCTTTAAATGCAGGAGATTAGTTTATCCCCGCATCCCTCTTAATACTTTTCAAAGTACCAGGTTTCACTTCTTCTGATTTATGATGGCTTGTCTGAAAATATTTTCCTGTTTTCGGACTATACCATGTAGGATGTCTGCCATCGGCATCAACCAGTTTACAACCGGCCTTTTTTAACTGTCTTTCTAGTTCACTATATTTCACCAGAGCCTCCTTTCTTTAAGAATAAGGAATTAAACAATTAAATTATGTGATATAAAAGCAACCACAATGCAAAGATACGGAAATTAATATCATCTGCAAATTTTTTGATATTAATTTTCATATCATTTTTTTTTCAGATAAACATTCTACGCAATAAACTCCATCAGGTCATTACATTCGTCAAAGACAATAATCACATCACTTCTACATTTAAAATAGTTTTTATTTTCACCCTTCAATTCACCATTAAGCTCGTAAAATTTACGCCGGCATCTGCATCAAAAAAATTGCGGAATTGATAAATCGGAACAGTCAAACTATCTGTAATACAAAATAATTGTATAACTTTGCTTTCGGTAATCAGAGCGACTGTTGTTCGCAGTTCTTTATTCTTTATCATTATAAGGACACGGCAAATTTTCGACAATCATCTAAATTACAAGCATTTACGATTAATCAATATCACTTTAAGACAAGTATATATATGGAACAAATATTTCGTGTAGGCATCATCGGCGCCGGCAGCATTGCGGCATCAATGGCCGAAACTGTAGGGCGCATGCCGGAAGCACATCTTTATGCCATAGCATCGCGCAGCATTGAAAAGGCCAGGGAGTTTCAGAACAAATGGGGCGCAGAAAAGGCTTATGGCTCTTACGACGAACTGATACAGGATGAGAAGGTTGACCTGATTTATATTGCCACACCACATTCGCATCATTATGAGCAGGCGCGCCAGTGCCTGCTGAACGGCAAGGCCGTGCTGTGCGAAAAGACATTTACAGCCAACAAGGCGCAGGCTGAAGAACTGGTGGCGCTGGCCCGTGAGCGCAAAGTGTTCCTCGCTGAAGCCATCTGGACACGCTACATGCCTTTCTCTAAAGAAATAGTAAAGATGGCGCACAGCGGCGAGCTGATAGGCCGTCCGTATATGCTGACAGCCAACCTTGGATATCCGATAGAGCACAAAGAACGCATCAAGAAACCGGAACTGTGCGGCGGCGCCTTGCTCGACCTGGGCGTCTACCCTATCAACCTTGCCTTCATGCTGTTTGGAAATTCGCCTGAGCGCATAATGTCATGCTGCAGCAAAAACGAGCTGGGAGTTGACCTGCAGAACAGCATGACCTTTATCTATCCCGAAGGAGAGATGGCCGTGATGCAGACCACGGCACGCTGTGCCAACGACCGCATGGGAGTGGTGTCGGGCGATAAAGGCTATATGGTTATCGACAACATCAACAATCCGCACACGGTAACTGTCTACGACACTAACCACAAGCAGACAGGCATATACACCTGTCCGCCACAAATCACAGGCTATGAATATGAAGTGCATGCCGCCATGGAAGCCATACGCAAAGGCGTGATTGAGCCTGAAGACATGCCGCACGCAGAAACCTTACGCATTATGGAACTGCTTGACAGCCTGCGCAAAGAATGGGGCGTGGCTTATCCGTCGGACAAGCTATAAAAAGTTGTGTGGGCAAAATTGTAGAGAAACAGCAAAGCTAATGTTCTGGCGGATATGCCATCCGACAGCATTAAATATCAGAACCAACGGTCAGCGAAGCTAATTTGCGATCCGAGACTCATACCTATTTAATCAAAAAAATAGGAAGTAAGCGGATTGAAAAATCCTTATACTTAATTCCGGCAGATTACAAATCAGCCGGCACATTAGTCTTGTTGGTATATGCCGCTTGTAGGGACAACATCGAATATAAGAATTGTAGAGAAGCAACAAGGCTAATGTTCTGGCGGATATGCACGTGTTGTTGAGCGCAGCGAAAAATTCGACAGCATAAAGTATAAGGATCTGTGATCCGAAATTCATACCTATTAATAAAAAATAGGAAGCAAGCGGATTGAAAATCCTTATATTCAGTTCCGGCAGATTACAAATCAGCCGGAACATTAGCTTTGCTGCTACATATCCGTCGGCACAATAAATATAAGAATTGTAGAGAAGCAACAAGACTATTGTTCTGGCGGATATGCACGTGTTGTTGAGCGCAGCGAAAAATTCGACAGCATCGAGAAACAACAAGAGTAATGTTCTGTCGGATATGCTATCCGACAGCAAAAAATATAAGGATCTTTGATCCGAGACTCATACCTATGCAATAAGAAATAGGAAGCAAGCGGATTGAAAAATCCTTATACTTAATTCCGGCAGATTACAAATCAGCCGGCACATTAGCTTTGTTGCTACATATCCGTCGGAACAATAGTCTTGTTGGTATATGCCGCTTGTATGGACAACATCGAATATAAGAATTGTAGAGAAGCAGCAAGGCTATTGTTCTGGCGGATATGCACGTGTTGTTGAGCGCAGCGAAAAATTCGACAGCATAAAGTATAAGGATCTGTGATCCGAAATTCATACCTATTAATAAAAAAATAGGAAGTAAGCGGATTGAAAAATCCTTATATTCAATTCCGGCAGATTGCAAATCTGCCGGCACAATAGTCTTGTTGATATATGCCGCTTGTAGGACAGCCTGCGCAAAGAATGGGGCGTGGCAGCATCGAATATCAGGATCTGTGATCCGAGACTCATACCTATTTAATCAAAAAAAATAGGAAGTAATCGGATTAAAAAATCCTTATACTTAATTCCGGCAGATTGCAAATCAGCCGGAACAATAGTCTTGTTGCTACATATCCATCAGACAAGCTATAATGTAAATCCTCAAATCTTAATTGGCTTGCGCCGAACTTCATTTCTCCATTCTCATTTCTCCATTCTCATTTCTCCATTCTCAATTATTCTTCGTATTTTTGCAGATATAACAACTTTGCCATAAACAGATATGCAGAATAAGAAGAAACGAGTTTTTCATATAGTGTCGCATTTCGATGTGGGCGGAGCCGAGAGAGTGGCCGTGAACATTGCCAAGTCGCAGACTGAAGGCTTTGAATATCACGTGGTGGAACTGATACGCGCACACTCGGCGTTCACCAAGGTGTTTATAAAGGAGCTCGAAGACGCGGGGATAAAATATCACCGGGGGCTGGTGCCAGAGGTGCATTTTCATTATCTGTTTGAGCGTCTCGCCGCAGTTACCTTTCCGCTGTGGTTTATCTTTCTGTTTCTGAGATACCGCCCTGCCGTGATACACAGCCACACCGAGATGCCCGACCTTGCCGTATATTCGTTCTTCAAGATGTTCCCGACGCTGCTCAGAGGCTGCAAGGTGGTGCGCACAATACACAACACGCAGCTGTGGACAGGACTGAAGAAGACCGGGATGAAGGTGGAGAAATTCTTTATACGCAACAACTCAAACATAGCCATATCTGTAGCCGTGCGCGACAACTACATGGCAGAATATCACCAAACTGCACCTATTATATATAATGGTGTGGCTCCGTCGACGCAGAAACCGTTTGACGGAATTGTTGAAGGCAAGAAGAACATTCTGTTTGCCGGACGGCTCGAACCACAGAAAGGCATCGACGTGCTCGTGGAGATTATCAGCAGACTGAGCGGCGACGGCCGTTTCTTCTTCCACGTGGTGGGCGACGGCAGCATGCACGCCTTTGTGCAAAGCAAGCTCGGCAGACTGCCAAACGTAAGCCTGCGCTGCCCTATACACGGACTGCCGGCATATCTGTCATCGTTCGACTATCTGCTCATGCCGTCGGTGTTTGAAGGTCTGAGCATAATGTCGCTCGAGGCAAGCATGGAGGCACTGCCCGTGATAGCCAACAGCTGTCCCGGACTGCGCGACACCCTGCCCGACGACTGGCCGCTGAAGGTGAGCGGCAACAGCATCGACGCCTATATGCACATATTCAACGACATTGTGGCAAAGGAAGACAAAGACAAGTTAGGCCGCATCGCCCGCGACTTTGCTGCCGCAAAATTTGGCGTAAGGCAGATGCAGACAAGCTACGAGAAGGTGTACGGCTGACCTGATGACGCCATGCAGGCCTCAACGCCTGCACCAACAGGCACATAACGCCCGGCAGGACGGCCCATGTTTAGCTACTTTTTACAAAGCCATGCGGCAAAAACATAAAAAAGCATTACCTTTGCATCAAACTGATTTACGCGGAAAAGATATGAAACGAATTACCGACATAGCCGAACTGCGCAAGGTGCAGACGGGCATACTCGACGACATACACAGATTCTGCACTGCCAACGGCATAATGTATTTTCTGTCGTGCGGCACTCTTATAGGAGCCGTGCGCCACAAGGGATACATACCATGGGACGACGACCTCGACCTGTATATGCCGAGAAAAGACTACGACAGATTTGTGAAGCTCTATACTGACGCAGGCGGACGCTACCGCGTGCTCGACCCGAAGAAGGAGAAAAACTACTTCTACACATTCGCGAAGGTGGTAGACACACGCACGCTGCTCGTTGAGACAGAAACAGAAGGATACCAGATTGGCGTTTACGTAGACATATTCCCCGTAGACTACGTCAGCGACAACGAGGCCGAAAGGCAGCGCATATTCAAGCGCAAGCGGCTGCTGTATAAGATAAGGCGATGCAAAATTTCAAAGAGAAACTATCTGAAGTCGGCACTGGCCTACTATTGCTACAAGATGCTGCCCGTAACCGTGGGCATGCTAAACGGCATGATTGAGCGCATGGTGGTAAGACGGGAGCCTACAAACACCGTTGCCAACATGACCGAAGCCGGCCCGTCGGTAAAGGGATGCATGCCGGCAAAGGACATAGAGGGCGACGTTGACATTGAGTTTGAGGGAAAAATGTATAAGACCATGGCAGGATATAAAGACTATCTGAGCCGCACCTACGGCGACTATATGAAGCTGCCGCCCGTGGACCAGCGCGTAACCCACAGCTTCGAGGCTTACTGGACCGACGGCAACGAGCCGAAAGACGGCGAATAGCATCAAGAAAAAGAAAAAACGATTTAGACATAAGAGAAAAGAAAAGCCGGGCAATGGTCATTGTCCGGCTTTTCTTGTATTGTCGCAACTGACACCTGGTCATGAAATCTTGCTCATTCCCCACTCGTAAACCTTGTCAATAACCGGACAAGGTATATGTTTTTCTTTTGCCAGATTGCGTATTATGGCAAGTCCGTAGGGAAAGTCCTCGGTGAAATATCTGCTCGAGAAATCGGGAACATAGCCCCCGTCGACCTTCTTCATTGGCGACGGTATGCCCTTGAAGGCTTCTATGGAGCGCAGCTTTGCCGCAAGAGAGGCGGCGTCGGTGCTCTCGTAATATTCGAGCACGCCGGGAATGCATCCGGGCGAAACGGGAAGCACACTGAGCAGCAGGCTAAGCTCGTTGTCCATGGCGATATAAATGGCTGCCGCCTCTTCGGTCCATTCCTCATAGAACATGCTGTTGCGGCTGTAGACATCACCCGGCTTCCAGTCTTTCCACATGCTGTAAAGACGCGAGGGATGGAGCAGCGGATTGCTGTTGGTGAGACTCACCTCATACATATTGTCAAGAAGAGTTACAGGAGTGGCCATGAGGCGCTCTATGTCGCTACGCAGCTGTTCGGGATGCTCCACGTTGTCCGTGCCCATGCTCAGCGACTTTTTATACCCAAGGAGCGACGCCCTGTGGCCATACTCCGAGGTGCGGGCTATGAAGGGCACGCGCTGAAAGCCGAAAAGAGGTGTGCCGGAAGGCAGCAGGCGCCTGGCATGGAAATAAAAGCCCGTGCTCGACACGATGCTGCCCACAACCGTGGAAGCAGAGAGATGCGGACATATTTCGCTGAGCGTAGACTCTATCGAAAAGCCGGGAAGGCAGAGCAGAACGATGTCGGCACCGGGCACCACCTCGGCGGCATCGGCCGACACGCAGGCCAGACGGCCCTCGAGCGTGCCACGGTCAGGAGTGTCGACAAGCAAGGTTTCGCCCCACTGAGCCGGGCGGCGCGTAAGTATTCTCACTTCATCAGTGCCGGCTGCGGCAATAAATCCGGCAGTTACATGTCCGAGGTTTCCACCTCCGCAGATACATATTTTCATGTCGTGAGTATTGTTGTGTTATTGTTTGTCTAAAGCCAGCAGTGCATCCACAAGCCTCTCGTTGTCGGCCGTGTCTCTCACTGATATCCTGACAAAGTTCTTGCCCTCAAGGAAGGTTTTAGTGTTGCAGTCTTTTATCATTATATTAAACTGCGCCAGGAGCTTCTTTGCCAGTTCGTGCGACGTGAACTTGCCAAGCACCTCACAGCAGAAATAGTTGGCCTGCGACGGCAGTACACGCATGTAAGACACTGTCTGCAAGCGCTTCATGAAACGTGCCCGTTCGCTAATAAACTTATGGCAGGCTTGGGTGTAGTCGGCCTGATATTTGTTGAATATCTGCATGTAGAACTCGGCAAACGAATTGATGTTCCAGATGCTTACATCCTTCTTCACACGGCTGATAAGCTGCTCGTCGGCCGACGCCATTATGCCAAGGCGAAGACCCGGCACACCGTATGACTTGGATATGCTCTTGATGACAACAAGGCGGGGATTGTCCTCGAGCGTTGAGTTACGCAGCAGCGTGTTATGCTCAAAGTCATCGCTGAAGTCTACAAACGACTCGTCAACAACGAGCCTTATGCCCTGCCCTGCGCACCAGCGGCTAAGGCGCAAGACATCGTCTGCCGGAATGAAGTTGCCTGAAGGATTGTCGGGATTGATAAGCAGAAGACTCTTTATGCCGCTGCCTTCGAAGAAACGCATAAGGTCGTCGGCAGTATAAGACAGGTCATTGTTGTCGGGATAAAACGCCACGATGTCGTCCTTACTGAGGCGGTGGGGATATTCCTCAAACGTAGGGAACACCACGCCCGTAAGTCCTGCCGACTGCTCCATGAGGCTCTTGATAAGCTCTGCCGCACCGTTGCCCACAACGACAAACTGCTGCCTGATGCCGAAATACTTGCCGGCCAGCAGCGAGTTGACATACATGCCCGACGGATATTCGCGCATGAGCGTGTCAAAGTTGGCCTTCATCTCCTCGGTGAGCTGCTCGGGCGGGAAGTAAGGGTTGACAAGATAGCAGAAGTCGAGCATCTTCGGGAAGCGCCAATGACCGCCGTAGCGGTAGTTATAGCGGCGCATCATCTCCTCGTCCTCGGCAAAGAGCGTCTCAGCAATATCAAGGTCCTGCACGTCGTCAATCTCATACCATTTCTCGTTTCCAACAGGAAGCGCCTTAAGGTTAGAATTGTCGAGCAGCGTTATCACTCGCAGCACCTGCTCATAATATTCGTTGTTGCCCAAGGCCTTGCAGTAAGCATCGAGGAAAGGAACATACTGACGGCACGAAAACTCACGGCTGAACTTATAGATGTTTACCGTTTTATAGTAATCATCGACATCCTCAAACCTGAAAGCCTTCTTAGGGACAAAGTTCACGATATTGCGCTCCTTGTCTATCCTTACCATCGTTCCGTCCATCCACGACTCATATTTAGCCACAAGTGCAAGATTGGGATGCGGGTCGTTCAATATCATGGGCAGCATGCGGTCGGAGAAAATAAGGTCAGACTCTATAAGCAGCGTATCGTCCTGCTGCAGCTGCTCCTTGGCCAGCGAAAGCGAATAAATATTGTTTGTCTTGTTATATATAGGATTCTCCACATACTCGATGTTGAGCCTGCCGTCGTACCTGTTGCCTATATGGGCCTTTAGTTCACAGCCCTTATATCCCACAACGATAACCACGCGCCGCAAGTCAAGACGCGCAAGCTGTCCGAGCATACGGTCAATCAGTTTCACGCCGTTGACCTCTACCATACATTTAGTGTTGTTCTTGGTGTATTCGCCAAGTCTGCGCCCAAGTCCGGCCGCAAGGATTATTGCCTGCATAACAAATAGTCTTAAAAATTTGGATATCCGGCAGAAGTTTCAAGTGCCGCAGCACCATCAGGCCCGCTTACATATTCAGCATGCAAACAACGCCTAAGTCCAAAGCAGCACATTCTGCCGCCACAATCTGATTATCTTTCTGTCGGCAAAGATAATGAAAGGTGAGAGCAAAGCAAAATAAAAAACATAGTTTTTTTTACTTTTTGCTTAGCCGAGCCGCATCTTATCTTATGAAAAGACAATGAAAGGTGAGAGCAAAGCAAAATAAAAAACATAGTTTTTTTACTTTTTGCTTAGCCGAACCGCATTTATTCTGCTGAAAAGGCATCAGGTTTTACGCTATACGACGCCCATCGGTAGTTAAACTAAGTTAATTAAATATAATACAACACGTTCAGCGCCCTTCCCTGCGAACGAGTTATAATAAAAATATGTACCTTTGCAGTCCGATTATTAAGGGGATAACTCTTAGAACCCCGGAACGGAGTGTTAATAGTCGTACTTTTGGCCGAGTGCGACGGTTAGTGAATCGCCGTTCAAGCAATAATGAATTTAAAAACGTTTTTTAGTAGTAATTTTAAAATTAAAAATGAACACTTTAAGTTACAAAACTATTTCCGCAAATAAGGAAACAGCAAAGAAAGAGTGGGTTGTTATCGACGCCACAGACCAGGTAGTTGGCCGTCTTTGCTCTAAGGTTGCCAAGATTCTGCGTGGAAAGTACAAACCTAACTTCACTCCTCACGTAGACTGTGGTGACAATGTTATCATCATCAATGCCGCTAAGGTGGTATTCACTGGCAAGAAAGAAACCGACAAGGTGTACACCCGTTATACTGGTTATCCTGGCGGACAGCGTTTCAACACTCCTGCCGAGCTGCGCAAGCGCAAGGACGGTGCAGACAAGATCATCCGTCACGCAGTTAAAGGCATGCTGCCCAAAGGCCGTCTCGGACGTCATATCTTGAACAATCTTTATATATTCGATGGCACAGAGCACGATATGCAGGCTCAGCAGCCAAAAGCAATTGATATTAACCAGTATAAATAATTAAGCAATAATGGAAGTAGTTAATGCAATAGGTCGCCGTAAAAGTGCCGTGGCACGTGTTTACGTAAGCGAAGGTACAGGCAAAATTACAATAAACAAGAAAGACATTACAGAATATTTCCCATCAGCTATTCTGCAGTATGTTGTTAAGCAGCCTCTGCAGCTCCTTGACGTAGCTGAGAAATATGATATAAAGGTGAACCTCGATGGTGGTGGTTTCACAGGTCAGAGCCAGGCTCTGCGCCTCGCCATTGCACGCGCACTCGTTAAGATCAACGAGGAAGACAAGAAGAATCTGAAAGATCACGGATTCCTTACTCGTGACGCACGTGCCGTTGAGCGTAAGAAACCGGGTCGTCCGAAGGCTCGCCGTCGCTTCCAGTTCAGTAAGCGTTAATATCTGGCGGAAACTGTTCCTAAAGATAAAGGCATGCCTGTGGAAGCGTCGTCACAAGGCTTTATTTACCTTGTGTACGGCGAAGCCCCAAGTCTGCCGACTGAACATTGTTTAGCATCTAAACCGATAAGACCCGCCACAACGGCGATAATCGGAAAGCGCTCATGGCCATGCCGCGGTGCTAATGCCGCAGAGCGGTTACCTGTCGGTTGGTTCTAACAAAACTAAAAAGAAAGTAAACAAAACAATTAAAAAGAAAAGAAAATGTCAAGAACAAATTTTGATATGTTATTGCAGGCTGGCTGCCACTTTGGCCACCTGAAACGTAAGTGGAACCCCGCAATGGCTCCTTATATCTTCATGGAGCGCAACGGCATCCACATCATCGACCTTCACAAGACTGTAGCCAAGATTGACGAGGCTGCAGACGCACTGAAGCAGATTGCCAAGTCAGGAAAGAAAATCCTGTTCGTTGCTACTAAAAAACAGACAAAGGACGTTGTAGCTGAGAAGGCTGCGTCTGTAAACATGCCTTACGTTATCGAGCGCTGGCCGGGCGGTATGCTCACCAACTTCCCGACAATCCGCAAGGCTGTTAAGAAGATGGCCAACATCGACAAACTGATGAACGACGGAACTTACTCAAATCTCTCTAAGCGTGAGATTCTGCAGATCACACGTCAGCGCGCTAAGCTCGAGAAGAACCTCGGTTCTATTGCTGACCTGACTCGTCTGCCTTCTGCTCTGTTCGTTATCGACGTTATGAAAGAGGCTATCGCAGTTAAAGAGGCTAACCGCCTGGGTATTCCTGTATTTGCAATCGTTGACACCAACTCTGATCCTAAGGATGTTGACTTCATGATTCCTGCTAACGACGACGCAAAAGACAGCGTTGAGGTTATCCTGAACGCTTGCTGCGCTGCTATCGCAGAGGGTCTTGAGGAGCGCAAGGTAGAGAAGGCTGACGAGAAAGCTGCAAAAGAGCAGGCTGAGGCTAACGCTATAGAGGACAAACCGAAGCGCGCACGCAAGGCTCGCAAGGATGCTCCTGCTAAAGAGGAAGAGGCTGCTAAGGCTGAAGAAACAGCTGAAGAGGCTCCCGCTGAGGCTTAATATCTGATTTTAACTAACTTAAAATAGAAAATACGAATTATGGCTGTATCAATAGCTGATATACAGAAAATCCGCAAGATGACCGGTGCCGGTCTTGCAGATTGCAAAAAAGCCCTCACAGACGCTGAAGGCGACTTTGACAAGGCAGTACAAATCATCCGTGAGAAGGGTCAGGCTATCGCTGCTAAACGTAGCGACCGCGAGACATCTAACGGCTGTGTACTCGTTAAGGCTGACAATGGTTTCTCTGCCATGATAGCCCTGAAGTGCGAGACCGACTTCGTTGCTAACGGTAAAGACTTCATCGCTCTGACACAGAGCATCCTTGATGCTGCCGTTGCTGCCAAGGCTAAGACTCTTGACGAAGTTAAGGCTCTGCCTCTGAACGGAAGCACTGTTCAGGACGAGGTTATCGCACGCTCTGGTATCACAGGCGAGAAGACCGAACTTGACGGATATCTCTATCTCGAAGGCGACAACGTGTCTGTTTATGACCACATGAACAAGCACTTGCTCTGCACAATGGTTCAGACTAACAAGCCGGCTGAAGAGCAGGCTCACGCTGTTGCTATGCAGGTAGCAGCTATGAACCCTGTTGCTCTCGACGAGGCAAGCGTTCCTCAGGAAGTTAAAGACACTGAGCTGACTGTTGCTATCGAGAAGACAAAAGAGGAGCAGATCAACAAGGCTGTAGAGGCTGCCCTGAAGAAGGCTGGCTTCAATCTCTACATCGCTGAGAACGAGGAGCACATCGCTGAGGGTATTGCTAAAGGCAACATCACAGAGGCTCAGGCTGAAGAGATACGCAAGATAAAGAAAGAAACAGCTGAGCAGAAGGCTGCCAACATGCCCGAGCAGATGGTTCAGAACATCGCTAAGGGCCGTATGGCTAAGTTCTACAAGGATTCTTGCCTGCTCAACCAGGAGTTCATCCAGGACAGCAAGCAGACTGTTGCTCAGTATCTGCAGGCTGCCGACAAGGAACTCACAGTTGTTGCTTTCAAGCGTTTCACACTCCGTGCTGAATAATCCTTAAAGCAAAACAATAAACAAAAAGCTGTCTCAAACATTTTGGGGCAGCTTTTTTTATGCCTTGTTACATATACACGAAGACATGGAGAATAAATCAGGGATCCTGCCTGTAAGTATATGCAATAAAGGTTTCTGAATAAGCTCATCACTCGTCACATCTGTCTTTAATAAACTGAATGATAGACACATACAGCGTGACGTGTTGCCTTGTTAAACTCGTCACACCGGTACAAAACATAAATTAGTTGAAGATAAGCCTGAAGATAGTCAGTCGGTTAGCTCTGTCGGTAACAAGAGAGATAAAGCCGTTGCTCACACGCATTATCTGTCTGGATATAGAAAGTCCTATGCCGCTGCCTTCTTTCTTTGTCGTGAAGAAAGGCACAAATATGTGAGAGGCAACATCGTCGGGTATCATCGGTCCGTCATCTATTACATCTATCACCACGGTGTCGTTCTCGCCGGTGTAAGCCTTCATCCATATATGCCCACCGGCAGATACAGCCTCGGCGGCATTTTTCAGCAGATTAGACACCACCCTGCTTATAAGTCCCTCATCTGCATATACAATAAGATCGCCCGGAAGCACGTCGGCCTCAACAGTGCATCCGTCTTTAAGATACTGTCTGGCAAGACTCGCCATCCGCTCAAGAAACGGCTTAACGTAAAAGAGCGTAGGCTGCGGCGCAGGAACATGGGTAAATCGGCGGTAGTTCTCAACAAACTTGACCAGTTCCTTGCCTGTGCGGTTGATTACCGAAAGTCCTTCATGCTGTTCGCCTTCCGAATGGCGCAGCAGCGTATCACTGAGCGACACAATAGGCGTTACGGTATTCATGATTTCGTGAGTAAGCACACGTATAAGTTTAACCCACGAGTCGATTTCCTGATTGGCAAGCTCGCCCTTGATGTCGCTGAAGGCAACAATTCTCACACGGCGCCCTTTCAAGAATGTGTTGGTCTCGCGCGACGAGAAGTTTTTCATCGTCTCCTTTATCTGGTCAACGTGCGTTATCACCTCACGCTGCAGAAGTTTCTGTGCAGCACGGTTGTAGCGGAGCACCACCCCACGGCCTTCCTCTACCACGATAATGCCCGTGTCGACAGAATCAAGTATAAGTTCAAAGTATTTCTCTCGCTCCATCTGCTCGTCGCGCGCATGCATCAGTATGTCTTTCACCCGGTTCAGCGACCTGTTAAGCACTCTGTCGCCTGCCGCCTTGTCGCCCTCGGCAAAGCGGAAACTATAGTCGCCGTTGTCGATAGCGTTGAAAAGGAAGGTTACCTTTCTGACGGTCGACCTGTAGCGCCGCCAGAAATACAGGCAGCCTGCGGCCGCAACGACGGCAAACAGGAGCAGAAGAGCAATATCAAAGTCCATACTTCTTTATTTTATTATACAATGTCTGGCGCGACACGCCAAGCCTCGACGCCACCTGCGACAGGTTACCGTCACACTCGCGTATAGTCTTTTCTATCAGCCGGCTCTCCATCTCGCCTATAGTCTGCACGCCTTCCATAGGCTTCTCCGCAACAGACGCGCTGCCGCTTATGTCCTGCTCGCCTATCTCCCTGCCGTCGCTCAATATCACGGCCTTCTCTATTGCGTGCTGCAGTTCGCGGATGTTGCCATACCACGGCATATCCTTTATCTTCTGTTCGGCAGCCGGCGTAAGCTCCATTGCGGGCTTGTTATACATTGCCGCATACCTGTTGAGGAAGAGGCGCGCCAGCGCCGGAATGTCTTCTCTGCGCTCACGGAGCGAGGGCAGATGCAGATGTATCGTGTTGATGCGGTAGAGCAAGTCCTCGCGAAACTCGCCCTTAGCCACCATATCGCTCAGGTCACGGTTTGTGGCGCATATCAGTCTGACGTCGATAGGTATAGGCACACTGCCGCCCACGCGCACAATGCTGCGGCGCTGCAAGGCTGTCAGCAGCTTTGCCTGCAATGCGTAGCTCAGGTTGCCTATCTCGTCGAGAAACAGCGTGCCGCCTTCAGCCAGTTCAAACTTGCCTGCCTTGTCTGCCTTGGCGTCGGTAAATGCCCCTTTGACATGGCCGAACAGCTCGCTCTCAAACAGCGTCTCGCTCACGGCTCCCATGTCTATCGTCATCAGACTCTTGCCGCTACGGTGCGACAGACGGTGAATCTCGTTGGTCAGCACCTCCTTGCCCGTGCCGTTCTCGCCGGTTATCAGTATGTTGGCGTCGGTCGCCGCCACCTTAGTTACCATAAGTCTGAGTTCCTGCATGCACGGAGCCACGCCCCAGTACATGCCGCTCTCGCCGCTGCCGGCATCAGAGCCGCCGGCCGACTTGCTGCACGCCTCCTTCAGCGTGGCTATCAGCTTGTCGTTGTCAAACGGCTTTACGATGAAGTCAGTGGCGCCCGCCTTAATCCCGCTCACGGCCAGTTCGATGTCGGCATACGCCGTAAACAGCACCACCTTGGCCTGCGGACGCATCTTCTTGATCTGTCCGAGCCAGTAAAGTCCCTCGTTGCCGCTGTTTATTCCGCTCTGAAAGTTCATGTCGAGCAGCACCACGTCGGGCTTGTCCTCACGCAAGTGCGCCGGAATATTGTTCGGATTGGCTATGGCGACAATATGCTCAAAGGTGTTCTCGAGCAGCATCTTCACAGTGGTCAGGATGTTGCGGTTGTCGTCTACAATAAGTATTGTTCCCTGTTTCATTTCAATGCAAAGATAGGTTGTATAACCGACAAAAGCAAGAGTGTGTAAAGTTTTTGGACACTAAATTTTCAGATATTCACAAATAATATTACTATATGCCACCTTCATGCCCCATCACACGCACAGCCAAACGGCTCGCTGCACAGCTTAAAGCAGCAAGACAGCCTGCATAAAGCCATTTTCCGGCCTCACCCATGCCTGTTGTCTAATTTTTATACGCCAGTGTCTAATTTTTGGACACTCACAAAAACGCGGATTTGCCGTATCTGCCTGATATACTGCAACATAGGTATTTTGGCACGGTTTTGGCAATGATAATGGTGTATGAATATGAAAATTGCCATAATTACTCTCGCACTTGCCGCCCCTGGGGCTGCCGGCGCGCAACAGGAATGGTCGCTCGACCGCTGCGTCAGTTATGCCATTGAGCATGCTACCGAAGTGGGACGCGAGCGCATCGAGCAGAAACAGGCCCTTACGGAATACCGCACCTCGCTGCTCGACTTCCTGCCAAGCGTCTCGGCCCAGGTGAGCGGACAGTACAACTGGGGACGAAACATCGATCCGGAGACCAACACATATAACAATGTTACTACATTCAACAACGGCTATCAGATAAGTGCGTCGCTGCCCGTGGTTGACTGGGGGCATACATGGAACGCGTTCCGCAAGGCCCGCATAACCAAAAACACGGCTGCCACGGCGCTGCAGAAGGCTAAGGACGACAAGGCCATAGACGTGATGCAGAAGTTTGTCGACGCCGTGTATGCAATCAAGTCGATAGAACTTACCGACAGAAAGCTTGCCGACTCGAAGGCTCTGCTGGCAAAGACGCGCAGACTGTACGAACTGGGCGAGAAGAGCCGGCCGGACGTGGTGCAGATGGAGAGTCAGGTGGCTGAGGACGACTACAACCTGCTGCACCAGAAGAACCTGGCACGCACCGCCCTTATTGCCCTGAAGACGGCTATGAACTATCCTGCCGCCGACTCGCTCAGCCCCGACTGCTCGATGGCTGCGCTTACGTCGCAGATTCCCTCAAGTCTCACGGTGGACAGCATGGCGCTGAGCGGCAAGCCCGACATAATAATGGCAGAAGCCAACGTCGAGAAGGCAAGGCTCGAATGGAAAATAAGACGTGCCGACCTGCTGCCGCAGCTGTCGCTGGGTGCCGGCGTATCAACCAACTACTACATAAATCTCTCTCAACATCAGGACAGACTGCCGTTCAGGTCGCAGTTTCGCAACAACCTGGGCGAGTATGTCTACCTTACACTATCTATCCCCATCTTCTCTCCTTCCACATGGAGCTCGGTAAAGCGCGCCAAGGCCGACTATCAGCTCGCCATGCTCGACGCACAGGACGCAAGGCGCAAGCTGAACGACGCCGCCCTGCAGGCCGTAACCGACTATGAGGGCTACCAGAAGGAAGTGAGACAGATGGAGAAGAAGGTGGCTGCCGACTCGCTGGCCTACCGCCTGTCTTACCGCAAATATGAGGAGGGCATGCTCTCTACGTTCGACATACACGAGGCGGCGCAGACTTATCTCGAAAGCAGCATAACGCTGCTGCAGCTGAGGATGCTGCTCGCCATAAGACAGAAACTCGTAAGATACTACATAAACAACGAACCGCTATGGACATTAAACTGAAACAGAAGAAATACTGGATTCCAAAAAAATACTGGCTGTGGGCCGGCGGAGGCGCACTTATAATAGTGCTGCTGATATGGCTCGCCACGATGAACTTCACGTCGACGCTGCGTGTCGACCGCCGCGGCCTCAGCATAGGCAAGGTAAGCAAGGCGCAGTTTGACGACTACGTGAGCGTAGACGGCAGCGTGGTGCCCATACAGGTGGTGCAGATTTCGTCGGAAGAAGGCGGCGTGGTGCTCGAAAAGGTGAAGGAGGAAGGCACACACGTGAGCAAGGGCGACGTGATAATACGCCTCAACAACTCTAACCTCGACCTCGAGATTCTCAACGCAGAGAGCGAACTGGCTGAGAAGCAGAACATGCTGCGCAGCACGCGCCTGTCGATGGAGCAGGACCGGCTGAACAACAGCAACGAGGCGCTGCAGCTGAGCATGGACGTAAAGACAAAGCGCAGGGCATACAACCACCAGGCGGCGCTGCAGAAGGAGGAACTTAACTCGCGCGAAGACTATCTGAAGGCCAAGGAGGAATATGAGCTGGCGGTGCAGAAGGAGAAGCTGATAAGGCAGCGTCTCAAGAAGACCAACGAACTTAACCGCTCGCAGGTGGAGCAGATGGCTTCAGACCTGGCGTCGATGCGCAAGAACGTAGAGCTGGTGCGCGAGCGCAAGGCAAGGCTCAACGTGCGCTCTACAATAGACGGCGAGATTGGTCTGCTGGACGTAGAACTCGGCCAGAGCATATCGCCGGGACAGAAAATAGGCGTCATCAACGACCTGAGCGACTACAAGGTGGAGGCACAGGTGGACGAGCACTACATCGACCGAGTGCATGCCGGACTGTCGGCCACGTTCGAGCAGAACGGCAAGACATATCGCCTGACCGTGCGCAAGGTGTATCCGGAGGTGCGCGAAGGTCGCTTCAAGATAGACTTCACCTTCAGCGGCTCGCGCCCGAAGAACATACGCACGGGACAGACCTACTATGTCGACCTGCAACTTGGCGAGTCGAAAAAGGCAATAATCATACCCAAAGGCACGTTTTACAGCGTGACGGGAGGCTCGTGGATATTCGTTCTCGACAAGGACGGACGCAAGGCATACAGGCGCAAGATACGCATAGGGCGGCAGAATCCGCAATATTATGAGGTGCTTGAGGGCCTCGAACCGGGCGAGCAGGTGATAGTGAGCGGATATGAGGGCTATAAGAACAATGAAATACTCATACTCGAATAATCACGCCAAACCTGACATGCCGACAGAATGAGCCGTGTCTGACATCGGAAAAGATACATTACGGCAACCGTCAGATGTAAATATATTTCGCGTTGGCAACAGTGCTGCAAGGCAACAGCCGCAAAGGCGTAATGCAAAAAGTGGCCTTTCGCACTGCAAAACATGGCCTTTCAGGCTGTAAAAGGGCACCTTTCAGAGGCTAAAAGACGGTCTTTTGCAACACCTCACATAACCTTTTGATTATCAATCGGTTATAAACCAACAAACCAAATGCGGCAAACAGCACAGAAAAGGGCTGCAAGGCGCACGAAAAATGAAACATAATAACAGCATAAAATATGAGCAACTTCAACCTTAAAAGCTATTTCACGTTCCTCTCGAGGAACAAGACATACACGGCTGTGAACGTGTTCGGACTGGCCGTAAGCCTGACATTCGTCATCATCATCGGACTGTACACATGGCAGGAGTTCTATATCGACCGCCAGCACAGCAAGGCAAAGCGCATTTACAACATAGGCCTCAACATGGACGACGGCACATGGCGAACAGCCAACTGCCACCACGCCGTGCTGCGATACCTGCGCTCACGGTATCCTGAAATAGAACAGACGTGCGGCTTCACGGCAGGAAGTCTGAAACTGAAGGATAACGGCAACTTTGTCAATCTAAATGTTCTCGAGGCAGACTCGACGTTCTTCTCAATGTTCGATTTTCCATTTGTGCAGGGCAATCGCACAAACTGCCTCAAACAAAAGGGCAATATCGTGCTGACGGAGAGTGCCGCACGCCGTCTGTTCGGCAATACTGCGGTAATAGGCCGCACCCTGACAACAGCCGAAAACAATCATTTCCGTGTTACAGGCGTGGTTAAAGACTTCGACAACACCTTCATCGACAAGGACATACAGGGCGTGATCGACTTCTCATACACCATCAACATGGCCAACATGGACGAAAATTTTCCGCACATGGTCAACATAACCGGTGCGGCATCGTTCGTGCAGGTGCGTGAGGGCTGCGACTTTGCAGCAAAGCAGAAAGACGTTGACGCCTACTTCCAGACGTTCTGGGAAGACTTCCACCCTATCATCACACGCCTCGACAAGCTGTATTTTTCAGGGCTTGATGCCTTTCTTATGCAAATGGGCAACCTTACATTGGTAAAGATACTGCTCGCCGTCGGCATTGCGATACTTCTATTTTCCATAATGAACTATGTCAACCTGACCGTGGCACAGAGCGGATACAGGGCACGCGAAATGGCCACCCGCCGCCTCTTCGGCTGCACCAGGGGCACCGTCGGCGTAAACATGTTCACCGAATCGTTGACTATGTGCGTCATCTCCATGCTCATAGCCGTGGCGTTGGCCTGTGCGTGTGCGCCATACGCAAGCCAGCTGCTTGACACAAAGCTCGACCTCAGCCTGCTTGCAAGTCCGCTTACTGTCGGCATCATGGCGGCTTTCATCCTGCTGGTGAGCCTCGCCTCAGGTGTGCTTCCGGCAACAATACTGTCAAGGGTGAAGCCTATCGAGGTGGTGCGCGGAACGTTCCGCAAGCACACAAAGATGATATTCTCGCGCGTTTTCATAACGGTGCAGAACATTATAACCATAACCATGCTGGCATGCGCCATGATAATGTCGATGCAGATGCTGCATCTTACAAAGGCACCGCTGGGCTTCAACACCGAGAACATTATCTGCATAGAATATCCCGACAACTACTCCAGCCAGAATTCAGGCGAATTTGAAGACCGTCTGCGCTCGTTGCCGTTCGTCAAGGCAGTGGCTCCGTCATGCGGAACTCCGGCTACCGGCGGCAACAACAACACCGTAACGTTTGACGGAGAGAAACGCGAATGGTCGTTCCAGTTCATCAGCGGCACACCCGAAATGATGAAAATATACGGCCTTACGCTGAAAAACGACCTGCACGCCAAAGGCGACAGCATTGTATATCTTAACGACATGGCGATGAAGGCATTGCAGATGAAACCCACGGACAGACACCTTAGCAGCCGATACGAACAGATAAGGTATGGTTATTTCCGCAAGAATGCTGAATTCGGCGGCGTGCTCAACGAATTGCGCATACGCGACATTCTCGAAGAGCAGCACCCTCTGCTCGTACAGGCGTGCAACAACATACAGAATCCGTGGAACATCTCAATCCTCGTCAGCGGCGACCCCGTGGAGGCATATGCCAAGATAAAGGATGTGTATAAGGAAGTGTTCCACGAAGACATCGACGAGTCCGCTTCGCCGTTCGTAGACAAGTATGTGCAGGCACGCTTCAAGCAGGAGTTGCGCACAACCAAGATCGTGTCGCTCTTCGCCTTCATAGCCATCATAATCTCGCTGCTCGGACTTGTGGCAATGTCGACATACTTCATACAGCAGCGCGCAAGAGAGATAGCCGTGCGCAAAGTGTTCGGCTCTACGGGCAACCAGATCCGCGTAAGACTGATACGCACGTTCATGCTATACGTTGGCATAGCATTTGTCATAGCCGTGCCGATAATAGTTCATTTCATGTCGAAATGGATCGAGCAATACAGCTACCGCATCGTATGGTGGCCGTGGATTGTTGCGGCAGGAGTAATCGTTATGCTTATAAGTCTGGCTGCCGTGGCTGTGCAGAGCTGGATGGCGAGCAACGAAAACCCGGTGAAGAACATCAGGCAGGAGTAAGAGTCACGGAAAGAACATCGTAAAGAAAAGGCTTCGCCATGACCGGGAAACTCTGAAAAATGAACGGACAAGTATAAAATTTGTGTAACATAACAGATACAGGATATGAGCAACTTCAACCTTAAAAGCTATTTCACGTTCCTCTCGAGGAACAAGACATACACGGCTGTGAATGTGTTCGGACTAGCCGTAAGCCTGACATTCGTCATCATCATCGGACTGTACACGTGGCAGGAGACAAGCATCGACCGCCAACACAGCAAGGCTGACAGAATATATAACATAGGACTTGAGTTTATGGATGACAGCAGCCGGGTGATGGGCTGCCACCACGCATCGCTGCGTAACCTGCGCATGCACTATCCGGAGATTGAAAACACATGCGGCATGGTGACAGGAAGCATAAAGGTCAGAGACCGCGACAATGTTCTGAACGTGAACACTATCAACACCGACTCGACGTTCTTCTCTATGTTCGACTTCAAGCTGCTGCGCGGCGACCGCGCCACCTGTCTTAGCAACAAGGGTAACATTGTGGTTACAGAACAGTTTGCGCACCGGTATTTCGGCACAGACGACGTACTGGGACGCACCATAATGACCACCGACTCGCTGCACTTCAGGGTTACGGGAGTGGTGCAAAACTTCGACAATACGATAATATCAAAGAACACAGATGCGCTTGTTGACTTTGCTTATGCCGAACGTGAAGGTGAAGGAAACATGGACAAATACTTTCCGGGACAGATAAACGTAACCAACTGTGCCTGCTTCGTGCAGGTGCGCGAAGGCTGCGACCTGATGCAGAAAGAAGCCGACATACAAAAGTTCTGGCCTACATTCTGGCCCTATGAGCCGGCAATGCCCCTACGGCCGTTCCTGACACCGCTCAACAAGCTCTACTTCAACGACACGTCGGAAGTAAACGTCATGCAGTTTGGCAATATTAACATGGTAAGAATCCTGCTTGCCGTTGGACTGGTGATTCTGCTGTTCTCAATCATGAACTACATCAACCTGACCGTGGCGCAGTGCGGCTACCGCGCAAGAGAGATGGCCACGCGCCGCCTCTTCGGATGCAGCAGGGCCGGCATCAGCACCAACATGTTCAGCGAGTCGCTCACCATGTGTGCCTTTTCATGCATTATAGCCGCTGCAATGGCCACAGCCACAGCCGGATTCGCAGGCCGCATAATCGGCAAGGACATAGACACAGGAATGCTGGCCACACCATGGGCCATAGCCGCAATAGTACTGTTTGTCGTAGCTGTAAGCCTGCTGGCAGGCATCATTCCGGCCACTATGCTGTCAAGGGTAAAACCGATTGAGGTGGTGAGAGGTACGCTGACAAAGCACACAAAGATGATTTTCTCGCGCATCTTCATAACAACCGAAAACCTGATTACGATAGTGCTGCTGTCGTGTGCACTTATAATGTCGATACAGATGCGGCATCTGCTGAATGCTCCGGTAGGATACAACAGGGAAAACATAATAAGCCTATTTGATCCGTGGAAGTTCAACGGCAACGACCTCACCGTATTTCTAGACAAAGTGCGCGAGCTGCCGTGTACAGAAAAAGCCACAGCCACCTGTGGATGTGCCGTATATGGAGGAAACAATACCGGAATAACTTTTGAAGGAGACAAGGCGCAGACGACCGTACACATATTCAACGTAACGCCCGAATTTATGGAGATATACGGCATAACGCCCAAAAACGGCAGTAAGATACAATCGGGCAACACGCTGTATCTTAACGACCAAGCCCTGGAACTGCTGCACATGAAACCTACGGACACACACCTCAGCCGCAGATACAAAAGTACAAACTCCAACATGCTGCCTGCCGACGTAAGATACGGAGGAGTGATAAACAATTTTCATACGACAAATATTCTGCAGCCGATAAGTCCGTATTTCATCTTCGTAAACGACAAGATTGAATATCCCTGGTATGTAACGATAAAGGTGAAAGGCGACCCCATAGACGCACTAAACGAAGTGAAGAAGGTTTATAAAGAAGTGTTTAAGGAAGAAATAAACGACAGCAGGCCTATGACTGTAACCGACCAGATAGCAGAACTTTTTGAGAAAGACATACGCACATCCAAGATTGTATCGCTCTTCGCCTTCATTGCCATCATAATCTCGCTGCTCGGACTTGTGGCAATGTCGACATATTTCATACAGCAGCGCGCAAGGGAGATTGCCGTGCGCAAGGTGTTCGGCTCTACGGGCAACCAGATCCGCGTAAGACTTATACGCACATTCATGCTATACGTGGGCATCGCATTTGTCATAGCCGTGCCGATAGTGGTGCATTTCATGTCGAAATGGATCGAGCAATACAGCTACCGCATCGTATGGTGGCCGTGGATTGTGGCGGCAGGAGTAATCGTCATGCTTATCAGCTTGGCCGCCGTAGCTGTGCAGAGCTGGATGGCGAGCAACGAGAACCCCGTGAAGAACATCAGGCAGGAATAAATCTCTGTAACTGAAGACGATGCCTCTGGCAAATGTCCACATGGGCAAGACAGCCGCATAAGGCATAAGAAAAAACAATATTTGTAATGTATATACGAAAACAGCAATGAGCAACTTCAACCTTAGAAGCTATTTCACGTTTCTCTCAAGGAACAAAATATACACGGCAGTGAATGTGTTCGGACTGGCCGTAAGCCTGACATTTGTCATCATCATCGGACTGTACACATGGCAGGAGACAAGCATCAACCGGCAGCACAGCAAGGCAAAGCGCATATACAACATAGGACTGATGTCCAACGACAGCATCGGTACGGCCAACTGTCACCATATAGTCCAAAGATACTTGCGTGACAGATATCCTGAAATAGAAAAGACATGCGGCTTCACAACAGAAAACATGAAGCTGAAAGACAGGGACAACTTTGTCAACGTAAATGTAATGGAGACCGACTCGACATTCTTCGACATGTTCGACTTCCCCCTGCTCTATGGCAACCGCGCCACTTGTCTCATGCAGAAAGGCAACATTGTGCTGACGGAGAGCTTGGCGCTCCGCATGTTCGGAACGGCAAATGCCGTTGGCCGTGACATTACAACCGCCGACAACACCCACTTTCGCGTTTCAGGAGTGGTGGCAGACTTTAACAACACCATCATAGATAAAGACATTGACGCAATAGTCGACTTCTCTTTCTGCAAGAACCTTGCAAACAAGGATGAGTATTTCTATCAGTTTGCAAACTACCTTATGTGCTCGGTTTTCATACAGGTACACGAAAACTGCGACTTCATGGCTAAACGGAATGAAGTGAAAAAGTATCTGCATGAGACCGTCAAAGACTGGCAGCCCACGATAACGCGCCTTGACAAACTGTATTTCTCCGGACTCAACGCCTATTCAGGACTACATCTCGGCAACCTTATGCTGGTAAAAATTCTGTTCGCCGTAGGACTCGTTACGCTGCTTTTCTCCATTATCAACTACATAAACCTGACCGTGGCACAAAGCGGTTACCGCGCAAGAGAGATGGCTACACGCAGGCTCTTCGGGTGCAGCAAGAACAGAGTGACAGTCAACCTGTTCATCGAATCGCTCGTGATGTGTGCCATTTCGCTGCTTATCGCCGTTATGCTGGTACATATAGCCGCCCCTTATGCTGGCCGGTTGCTCGACACAAAGCTCAACCTGTCTTTGCTCATACACCCATATTGCATTGGTCTGACGGCTGTTGTCGTCATTGCGGTGAGCATCATTGCCGGCATACTTCCTGCCACAATACTGTCACGGGTGAAGCCCATCGAGGTGGTGCGCGGAACATTCCGCACGCAGACAAAGATGATTTTCTCGCGCATCTTCATAACCGTACAGAACATCATAACCATAACCATGCTGGCATGCGCCTTTATTATGGTCTGCCAGATGCTTCATCTGACGAAAGCTCCGCTTGGCTTCAACACGAAGAACATAATAGCCTTAAAGCTTAACTACACAACGGACAACGACCTTACCAACGAGTTTATCAACCGTCTGCGCACTCTTCCGCCGGTAAAGGCTGTGGCCCCGTCTAACGGAACCCCGGCTGACGGAGGCAACGACCCGTCTGTGCAATTTGAAGGGGACAAGGACATAAGCCGCTTTAATTTCATAACAGGCACGCCTGAAATAATGAAGATATACGGCATAAAGATGAAAAACGACTTCAACCTGAAAGGTGACAGCATAATTTACATGAACGACCAAGCTCTGCAATATCTGCATATGAAACCAAACTCAACGCATATGAGCGAAAGGTTTGACAGTTTCGTGCTGACATACTTTGCAAAAAGCGCAAGATACGGGGGCGTAATCAACGACTTCCACGTGCGCGACATATGCAACAACACAAAAGGCATAATATTGCTGACGTGCAGGAACATTAAGCAACCCCTCAACATATCAATACTCGTAGAGGGCGACCCAATGGAGGCATACGCCCGGATAAAGGAGATATATAAAGAGGTGTTTCATGAGGAAGTGGACGAAAGCACACCGCCGTTTGTAGACAAACAGATAGAGAAACGCTTCGAGCAGGAAATACGCACATCTAAAATCGTGTCGCTCTTCGCCTTCATTGCCATCATAATCTCGCTGCTCGGACTTGTGGCAATGTCGACATACTTCATACAGCAGCGCGCAAGAGAGATAGCCGTGCGCAAAGTGTTCGGCTCTACGGGCAACCAGATCCGCGTAAGACTGATACGCACGTTCATGCTATACGTTGGCATAGCATTTGTCATAGCCGTGCCGATAATAGTTCATTTCATGTCGAAATGGATCGAGCAATACAGCTACCGCATCGTATGGTGGCCGTGGATTGTTGCGGCAGGAGTAATCGTTATGCTTATCAGCTTGGCTGCCGTGGCAGTGCAGAGCTGGATGGCGAGCAACGAAAACCCCGTGAAGAACATCAGGCAGGAATAGGCAGGGCACCGTAAGACAAGACTGCGGCAAGCAGACAACAAGAAAAATCATTAAACAACATATCAGAAGATGAACAACATAACGCAAGCATTAAAGAACCTGACACGCCGTGGACAGCACAACATAATAAAGATATTGTGCCTCGGCATTGGCTTTGCACTGGCGTCGGTGCTGATAGCGAAACTATGGTATGAGCACGAATACGACACGTGCTACCCCGACCATGACCGCATATACCGCATAAGCGAAAAGATAAGCCGGGGCTCTGATCCAGAAGCTACATACGGCAACACGCCCGGAGGCATAGCCACGACGCTGAAAAAATATATTCCCGAGATAGAAACGGCAACAAGAATAAACCCTGCATGCAATGATGAGGAAATGAAAATAAACGGAGAACGACGCGTAAAAGGAAACATATACGTTGTTGACTCGTGTTTCTTCAAAATGTTCCCGACCAGGATATTGGAGGGCAACGCCGACGAGGTGCTGGCAAAACCGTATTACTGTCTTGTGTCACGGACTATGGCTGAGCGCATGGGCGGCAACGTGATAGGACGCAAGCTGGAGCTTACTTCTATTCCGGGACTGACGATGACCATAGGCGCAGTATACGAGGACTATCCGTGGAACTCTTCTTTTCACGACTATGACGTGATGCTCTCAATGACAACACAGCGCAGCTTCAGCTACGACGGACAGGACAATCTGGCGGGCAACGACCGCTACTACTCGTTCATAAAGGTGAGCAGGGGATGCCATCCTGAGCAGGGCGACTTTGACAATAAGGTGAACGAAATAGTAAGCAAATTTCTTGCCCTACTTGAAAAGGAAGAGATAAAATTCTCGCTGAAGTTTACTCCCATATCAAAATATCACCAAGAGGACAGCTACTTCAGGCAGACATTCCTCATGATGATGATATTAGCAGCGGTGATTCTCGCGGCAAGCGTGCTCAACTATCTGCTGATTGTGATTGGCAACACGGTTACGAGAGGACGCGAAATGGCCGTAAGAAAATGCTACGGAGCCATGCCGCGTAACATATTAGGCATAACCATGGCCGAAACACTGCTGCATATCGTGCTGGCAATGATGCTGGCCGCAGCACTGATATACGCCTGCAAAGGCTCGATAGAGACGCTGCTGTCGGCCCCGGTCAGCTCACTTTTCACCGGCAAGGGCACACTGTTCCTCACAGCATTGCTGATAGTGGTGTTCATCGTTAGCGCCCTGCTGCCGGGCAGGATATACAATGCCGTGCCCGTAACGACAGCGTTCCGCAACTTCACCGAGAGCCGCAGGCGCTGGAAGATAACACTGCTGGCAGTGCAGTTTTTATTCGTCAGTTTTCTGGTATGCCTGCTGCTGATAGTCAACAGCCAATATTCCAAGCTCACAGACTTCAACCTCGGCTACTCTTATGACCGCCTCGCGATAGTCAACGTAAACCAAATAAAGGGCGAAAAGCGCAGTGCCATGGTTACAGAACTAAGCAAAATGCCGGAGATTGAGGCATGGACGGCAGTAACATCTCCCTTGTTTTCAAACGGCGGCGGCAACAACATAGTTGACCCGGAAACCGGTGAGGAGATGTTTAACGCCACCGACCTGTATATGGCAGGCGACAACTATCTCGACATGTTGGACATAAAGCTCAGACAGGGGCGCGGATTCAACGCCAGCAGCGACAGTCTTAAGGAGATGATGGTAAGCCCCGACTTCGCACAAAAGCTGAAGAACGAGAAGGGATGGAAAGACGTGATCGGGCGTAAGATTCTGATAACGGAACACAGCCAGACGGGCAAAGACCTGTTCACCATAGTAGGAATATACGATAATTTTCACGCCAATACGGCGCTCGACGATGACGACCGCCCCACGATGATGTTCCACTCAGACCCTTACGGCAGCTACATCAGCTATTTTTTGCTGAAGTTTCACGACCTTACGGCAGACAATATGCAGGCGGTGCAACAGCGGCTGCAGAGGCTTTATCCTGACGAAACAATCATCGTGGACAGCTATGCACGGCAGCTGGACACATGGTATGACAGCGTAAAGCATTTCCGCTCGGCTGTCATGACGGCAGGAATATGCGCGTTGCTTATAGCTCTGATGGGACTCATAGGATATGTGAACGACGAGATGCAGAGGCGAAGCAAGGAAATAGCCATACGCAAGGTGAACGGTGCAACCGCCATAAGCGTGCTGCGCATGGTGCTGGGCAACGTGCTGCTGACGGCCGTTCCGTCGGCAATAGCAGGGGCTATTCTTGCCGGGATTGTGGCGGGCAAATGGCTTGAGGACTTCAGTGTGAGGACAAACATGAGCCCGTGGCTCTTTGTGGCAGGCATATTGGCAGTGGTGGCGGTTATAGCCGCGACCGTGGCCGCCAATGCTTACCGCACGGCAAACAGCAATCCTGTAAAATACCTGAAGAACGAATAAGCACTTAACGCCTGAAAAGCAGGCTTTGAAGAAAATATAGAAACAATAAAACTAACCGAGCTCACGAATACGGCGAAAGCCGTGAGGGGGCATAAAATAGAACAGAATATGATAAAGGTAGAAAATCTTAGCAAGTCGTTCCGCACGGAAGAGGTGGAGACTATAGCGCTTGACAACGTAACGTTCAACGTGGAAGACGGTGAGTTTGTGGCAATAATGGGTCCTTCGGGATGCGGCAAGTCTACGCTGCTGAACATTCTCGGACTGCTGGACAACCCTACTTCGGGCCAATACTGGCTCGACGGCCAGGAGGTGTCGCTGCTGAAAGAAAAAGACCGCACGGGCATACGCAAGGGACAGATAGGCTTTGTGTTCCAGAGCTTCAACCTCATTGACGAACTTAACGTGGAGGAGAACATCGAGCTGCCCCTGACATATCTGAAAGTAGGTAAGGCTGAAAGAAAACAGAAGGTGCAGGAGGTGATGAAGCGCATGGGCATAACTCACCGTGCAAAGCACTTTCCGCATCAGCTCTCGGGCGGTCAGCAGCAGAGAGTGGCAATAGCCCGCGCCGTGGTGTTCGGCCCCAAGCTGATTCTGGCGGATGAGCCTACGGGTAATCTAGACTCTAAGAACGGCGCCGAGGTGATGCGCCTGCTGACAGAACTGAATCAGGACGGCACGGCAATAGTGATGGTTACGCACAACGAGCACGACGCTCAGATAGCCCACAGAACGATACACCTGTTTGACGGAAAAATCGTTGGATAGTGTGCCTGATGGTATTGTCATGGCCATGACGCCACAAAGGCTCAGGCAACAGCATCAGACCAGCAACACAAAAGACGTCCTTCAGCAGTGCAAAAGGCATGCTTTCACGCTGTAAAACGTGCCCTTTTGCAACATGAAAGGACGTCTTTTGCATAAGCAGAAAACACGGAACGCCATAGGGAAAGGACTCTTTAAAGGCAACCAAATTTAGGGAAGTACACTGTAAACAATTTAGGTTTATTTTTTTGCGAAGAAACTCGTCACTCGTCACATTGCGACATAACGTCCTGAATGTCAAATCGTTGCGGTGTGACGAGTTGCCGCTGCAACTCATCACACAGAGTAAGCCCAAAGCAGGAAAATACATAAAATTGCTACGATGTGATGAGTTGGAAATTCAACTCATCACACATTAACAGTCTAACTGTCAGCAACTTACGCACAGATGTGACGAGTGATGAGTTTTTTCAAAAAACTTTTTACGGCTTATTTACGGCAGGAGCTTGTCGGCAAACTGCCGAATACAATAATCGCCCACTACAGACATGTCATTATAAGAACCAATAAAACCATGCTTTTAACCAAGCAATACGCTGGCGTATAAAAGAGAAACACAAGCAAAACATGCATAACAGACATCAGAATTTTGCGTTCAATGCTCACGATTGATCATCGTGCGCAAAATCGTCAACGTGTGATTAATCTTAATCATACATGTTCTGAATCTTCTATAAAAAAACAAGCTGCCTCATAAAATAAATGAGACAGCCTGCGAAATTGTCAGTTATATATAAAATTGCAGTAATTATTTTACAACAACCTTCTTGCCGTTCATGATATAAACGCCCTTCTTAACACCTGTAAGAACAGTTGCAGCAGGAGCCTCCTTAACGAGGATACCGTCGATTGTGTAAAGCTTAACAACGGCATTGGCATCGTCACCAAGAACAGAATCTATACCTGTAGGATCAGTGTTGAATTTACCTGTGATCTCAACGCTGTCGCCATTGCTGAGCATTCCACCTTCTACAGTCAATGTAACCTCACGGTCCTTGCTTACACCGGCAAGTGGAATATGGCTTACATAACCCGCATAAGATTTATCATAAGCAAACGGAACATCCTCTGCCTTGAATTCCTTTGTCTGGAGTGTACCGCGGTTGTTGAGCCACTGCAACAGAACCTTGTCGAAAGTAAGAACACCAACTTCCTCCGGCAACCAGATTATGATCTCGCTGCAATCAGCCAGAGAGCTGCCTTCAGTAGGCAAGAAGTCATAATAAAAAGATATTTCCTGCTTCTTCAGAGGATAAGTAACAACGATGCCACTTGTTCCGGCAGAAGCGTTGTTTGTGAGAATAGCACGTCCGTCTGCAGTTGTAAGGCCCTTGATGTTCATTGTTATCACAGTCTGCACTTCACCGTTTCTTGAAGTCTCTACTGTCTCTGGGAAGCGGTAACCGCGGATATCAACAACAACAGTCTTGCCTTCGATAGTAAAATCAGGATTAAATGAACCCATAGAACCGGCCTCTGAATCGCCATAAGACAGGTCTACAGTTACCTTACTCTTATCAGTATTAAGTTCATCTGTGAAAGTAAATGTCAGCAAGCCTTCTTCACCGGTTTCAGGATAATATGTATAAAGAGTTGTACCTTGTGCCGGATCTATAGAAACCAGTTCACCGGGCATCTCGCCCATAATCAGTGTAACAGAATAGTTTCCGTCCTCACCATAGATTACGCTCTCATCGTTAGCATCGCAAATACCTTCAAGAGTGATTTTAAACTTATCACCAACCTCAAGTTTACCGTCTTCAGCCATCTCACGGATAAACTTGCTCAGCTCGATGCTATAGAAATACTGAGTAGTATAGGTACCATTGATATATGCTGCGGGAATCTCTTCCTTTGTTTTAAATACGCCGTCAGCCTCCTCACCATACTCAATCCAGTTGTGGGCTATATCAACCGTACGGTCAAAAGCCAATTCAAGGTTTGAGCCAGAAACTGTATAGGTATCACCATCCGAAAAGTTAGATGTCAATGTGATAGGCATGCCTTCTCCGTTACCATAATAAATTGTAACATCTATTGAAGGCTCAGTAATCATACTGGTTGAGAAATAATAAGTTTTTCCTTCCTCAACCTCACTACTGAAGATTTTGTGACCTTCAGCGTCATAGCTTATAGAAAGGTTGTTGCCCTCTTCACCCATGGCATTACATTCAAACATCATAATGCCAAAATATCCGACATTAAAGTGGATGGTGTTGCTCTCAATAGCCTTCAGCTGTAAATAGTTTGCACCTGGCTGCAATTTAATAGTTACAGACTCAGACGGGTCATTAATCTCAATCGGAGTAAAAGTAACAGCCTTTAAACCTGTCAACCCCAATACAATACCGATTAAAGTAAAAATAAGTCGTTTCATGTCTAAATATTCTTGTCTGTTTTATTTTGAGGAAAAAGCTAAAGGCTGGTCGATGCGCTATTGCCATAAGGCCAAAGCGACAGGCTGCAGCCTTTAGCTTTTTATTTAAAATCTACGGCAGATTAGCGGATAACCACTTTCTGGCCGTTGATGATATAGATACCCTTAACGAGTTTCTTCATTACGTCTGCTTTCTTACCCTTGCTTACGAGGCAGCCGTCTACGCTGTAAACCTCAACAACAGCATTAGCATCTTCAACTTCTACACCACCGATGTTTGTAGAATTGTCAACGATGAATGTATATGTCAGCTCAGGATTGAAGAGATTGCCGTCAAGATCATAGAATGTTTCTTCAGGAATAACAACAGTGTAAGTACCATCTTCTGTTATTTCCGGAGTAAACGTAATCATCATCTTATTCATGTCATCACCTGTAGCATAATCGATCGCTGCAGAGATATTGCTTGCCTCAACACCGTCTTTCTTAACTGTGATAACATTGTTTGTGTTCAGTTCACCAACACCATACTTAGAATCTACAGTGAGTTCAACAGTAGCAATTGACTTAACTGTGCTTCCGTCAGCAGGTGTAACCTCTGTAGGAACGAGGATATTCTTAGGCATCTGATATGCGAGCAGGATAACACCGTCTGTGCCATAGCTGATAGGTGTGCCATTTTCATTAACAGCAGCAACAGATACGCCTATGTTGTTCTCAGCGAGAGCAGCCTCAGGAACAGTAACTGTTATAACCTTGCCTTCAACCTTTGCTTCAGCAGGAACACGAGTGTTCATACCATAAGTTACAAGAGCAGAGTTTACTTTAGCGCCCTCACCGCTCAATGTAATATTAATTTCAGCAGGAATCTCCTTGCTGTACTCGCCACCTTCTACGTAAGGAGCCGGGTCAACAGACTCAACTGCAAGAATAGCCGGGTCAATGTTGAATGCTACAGTGAAGTCAGGGTTACATGTACCATGACCCTGCAAACCATCAGTCCAAGGTGTTTCTTCGTTGAAATATTCGTTAGCAATTGACTGTGAATCTACCTTAAGAACATAAGCACCAAACTCATTGATTTCTTTCGGAGTCTGTGTGCCAATTTCAACAAACTGAGCTGTTACAACAAGGCCAAGACCTGTTTCATCCTCATTTGTAGTCAAAATTGCATCAGCAACTTTCTCTTCACCTTTGTAAACGGCAGCTGTAGCTGTAGATGTTGTATACACTTTCTCACCATATGTAAATTCCATCTTGCCCAAGCTTGTGCAGTAAGAATTTTCAGCAGGTGTTACAGATTTGAAGTTCAAAGAAGCGTCTGCAAAACGACCATCGTTCACACCAAATGTAAAATTGTAACCGCTTCCGAATACAACACTTTCAGGGAAGCCTTCTGCCTTAGGCTCAATTTCATTGCCCTCTTCATCAGTCAAATCAAGCTGAAGGATAACGTCTGTTACAATAGTTCCCATAAAATTATAGAAATCCTCAGACATAGTACACTTGATAATAGAGTGGCCTTCTTCAGTATATGATACTTCTGCCTTTTCCCAGTCTAATGTTCCGTACATACCCATCGGGTAAACACAGTTCTTAACTTTAACTTTCTTGTCAACTTCAACAGTTACAACCTTTCTGTCATCCTTAAAGCTGAGCAGCTGGTCTTCTGTAGGATAAACGACATTTGGTTCCGGTTCAACTTTTACAAGATTTACAACGGTCTTTTCAACTTTTGCTGTACCACCTTCAAATGTCAGAGTTGTTGTCTCAGGAGTTTCAGTACCCTGCTCCATACCTTCCTTAGTCTGATATGACTCAATAATGATTTCGTATGTATTTCCTTCATACATATACCATGCATTATCAAGAACACGGTCGTCTTTTACAATTTTCTCAGGACCAACCATGATAACATCTTCACCTTCTTCAGCCTCAGATGTATAATACTGGTGCATAATGCCTTCATCACCATGGAACTCACAGTGAACATACTTAACCTTCTTGTTCAATGTAACCTTAACCTGATTATCCCAGCTGATTTTCTCAACCTTTGAACCCTGCTCAGGCTCTGAACTTACAACCTGCAAAGAGCTGGCACCTTTCTCCTCAAAAGAAACGGCTATCTCTAAATCAAAAAAGAGTTGTCTGTTATTATAAATAACATAAGTCTTACCAGCTTCAACCTCCAAAGAAGAAAAGTTTGCATCCACACCCATTGAAACATTCAACGGAGTTCCATCCTCCAACATAAATGTCGGGTAAGACCAACCATGCTTAAGAGATAAAGTACCATCTGCAGGAGCTGTAAAGCTAGCATAAACGATGTCATTTACAACATAAGTGTCACCATCGGCAATCACATACGGATCCTCTTTGGTACCCGAACCGCTTGGGGTAGCATTGACCCCCAAGACACATAGGAATGCCATCAAACTGATTAGTAAAGATTTCATAATACTTAATTTTAAATTAATAATAAGTTAGCATTAAATTATATAGGAAGGGTTGGGGACTAGCCCCATACCCTTTTCTATATCTTAGGTTCTTAAGGTCCATGCCTTGCTGTCTGCTGTATTATGTTTTGTGAAGTGTTTTTCTGATACAAACATACAAGGCCGATCTAAATATTTATTTAACGATTACTTTCTTAACAACGCTTACGCCGTCGCTTGTAGCCTTAACGATAAACAAGCCGTTCTTTCCGCCTGTGCTTACCTTAACAGCACCAGAAGTAGAGTTGACATTGCTTATTACGCTTCCGCTTACATCATAAACTGTAACGTTGAGATCGCTTCCGCCGTTAACGCTTATTGAACCGTTCTCACCAGAAATTGTGATACCGTTTTCAGATACTGTTGCATCGTTGATTCCAGCTGTTCCGGCTGACATCTTAAGTCTTGCAGCATTCAGAACGCGCTCTGTATTTGCATCGAGCAACATAACAACAACCTTAGTGTTATCCCAGTTCTTAACGTTTTCAGGCAGGCTGAATACCTTATTGAATGCAACAGGCTGACCTGCAGTTACGCTTACAGGGATGAAACCTGATTCACCTGCGAAGTTGTCGTTTGGCACTTTACGTGCAACATCGTTGAATGTTACAACAGCAACGCTTGAACCATACTTGCCGCCCTTACCGAACTCACCGAATATAGGCTGGTCGAGAACGTAGAAGCCATTAAGCTGAGGTCCTTCCAAACCATCCTCAAGAACAACAAATGCAAGATTGTGGTTCAGAGAGTTCATGGTTAGAGCATAGTTTACATTACCTGTAATCTGTATGTTCTTGCTTGAAGCATCGTAAATAGCCTTGTCGATGCTTACATCTGCAATTGCATAATTTTCGAACTCACGCTGAGCTACATCATAGAATGTATTGTTGCCTTCTGGTGAATCGAAGTGATACTGCTCGCTTCCATCAACATACATCGGCGCATAAAGAGTGTCTATACGGTTAACCAGACCCATAGGCTGTGCTGTTATACCGAAATATGTATTATAGTTCTCATAAGCAAACTGGTCTGTTCCGATTATAGAGCTATGAATAGCGATAGGTATAACCTGCTCACCGTAAAGTTTCTCAAGATTTTCCATTGCAAGGATTCCCTGAGGACAGTTCTTACACTGCTGACCAGTGCTTTCTTCTATAACTACATGCTTTGTTGTCTCAAAAGCAAGGTTGCTGATAGTGTTTGTCTGGCTGTAAACAGTACCGCCGAGATCAATGCTTATAGTATACTTATTCTGTGCACCTACAGTCAGAGGCAACTTGTCAGGGAATGTGAAAGAATAATTCTCTGCACTTGTTATAGGCTTGCTAGGTGTATCTGTATAAGTGCTCTTGAATGAGCCGTCTTCAGAAGTAAGTGTTGCATTAATAGTGTTATAAGTCTTATCACTTGTGACCTTAACTATTACACCAACATTTGTAGACTCTTTGTTAACCTGCGTGCTTTCTACATTAGGAACGAAGTTGAAGTCGCCCTTGTAGTAAACCTTCAGATTATCCAAGAAGATCATACTCTGATTTTCGTTCTCATTAACGAAAGCGATATAGATATTCTTACCTGCATATTCTGCGAGAGATTTCTCAACATGTGTCCAGTCACCTGTCAGATTTTCCTCTGACTCACCGGGAGAAAGTTGCTCGTCATAAAGAACCTTACCATTAGCCTTGAACTTCTCATAAAGTTCTGTTGTGAAGTTAGAATAAACAGCATCATCCTCAAGAACGAGAACCTTAAGTCTGTCTGCCTTTGACTTATAGTATGACTGAACGTCAAAGCTGAGATAATAGTCGGCATTTTCTATTGACAGACGAGGTATTGCCATCCAGTCGTCAGATTTTCCTGTAGGATTATAGATAGATGTTGAAGCTGCACAATAGTCAGAGCTGCTTTCTGATTCACGGATTACGAAAAGCCAAGGAGAATTGTCGGCATCAAAGCCTAAATCCTGCATTGCACTTGACGGCTTGTTGTGGTCACCTTCATAAAGGAGGTATTTAACCATAGAGTTGCTAGGATCATTGAAGTCATCAGAGAAGAGGCTTCCGTCAGAACTGATTTCAGGCTCGTATGCACCTGTGTAATTAATTGTAATCTCATTGTTCGGACAGAATCCCATAATATCTGTAACAGAACCAGCCTCTACAACAACCTTATATTTCTCATCTTTTTCAAGATAACGCTTGAGGCTAGGATACAGAAGGATTGTGCTTTCTGCTCCCTGCACAAAGTTAAGTTCACAAACCGGTGATGTCTGACCATCTCTATACAGATAAGCCTTAGCATCTTCAGATATAGCGATAGACAAATCGAAGAGAATCTGTACAGGATGCTCTGAACTTATTTCAGATACATTTGCCTGATCTGCAGGAGAAACCTGCTGTACAGCAGCCGGAGCCTCGGCACGGCCGATATACTTAATTGAGATTTCATCACTCTTGATAGAGTTGTCTGCCATCAAATAGAATGCCCCAGCAGGGATCTTCATTGTATATTCCTCGTCAGCATTGAGAGCCTGAGGTATACCACCAATAGTGAATGTCTTGTTACCAGACTGAGCTGTAATGTTATACTCTCTCAACACCTTACCAGAAGCGTCCATGAACTGAGCCTTAACACCAGATGTTACAGCGGCAGACTTAGAGAAAGCCAACTTCATCTGACTGAATTTAGCAAACTTAGAGCCATAAGCAGGAGAAACGGCATAAGTGCCTAATGGATTAACGCTGCTTGCAGCTTCGCTGATAGTTTCAGGGAGACGAATGATATAACCCTTTGTCTTTGTCTCAGACATACCGATCATGGTCTTTTCATCATCAGAAACTTCTTGAATTGTTCCTGTGAAATCATAGCCAGTACGCTCATAGAAGTTCATATCATAACGGCCAGAAAGAATTTCGTCTATTCCGTACCAAAGACTACCCACACGTACGTAAGCAGAACGGACAGGGTTTACGGCAGGACTGCAAGCAAATACAACGCCTGTATTTGAAACAGCACTTCCGGCACGGTCTTGCTCTTCGCTTTCTGTATTATATAATATACAAGAGTTGTCGCTTGTATTGTAAAGATAGCTTGAAATGTATGAACCACCAGCCACCTGTACGATACCGGTAAGATATTTACCATTGTTACTCATTGTTGACTCGTCAACAAATGTTTCGTCAGGCACTTCTCCGAGAGCATTGTCTACATATTTGCACTCCTGAGTTGTCTTGTTGTAAACATAATAGCAAACAGTTGCAGGAGTTACAAAGTTAATAATACCAGAAAGGATGTTACCATCAGGACTAACATTGTCTATACGTACCTGCTGAGTGTTTGTTCCAAGCTTTGTTTTCTTTGGGAAGTTAGGAAGTTCAGCATACACATCAATTGCACGATATGTACCATCAGACTGCTTCTCCCACAAAAGCGGTGTTTCAACATAAGCATCACCTGAGAAGCTACCAGAATTGCTCCATCCGCTGATGTATTTGCCATCAGGTGTTACAGATGTAGCTTTTCCAGGATTCTCAGACTGAAGAGTGATCCACTTACCCTGATTCATGTCATAATAAGCAGGCTTGCTGTCATAGGTACCAACAATGATTTTTCCATCATTAGTAACGTCTGTAGCTTCGAGTGACTTTATCAAGTCTGCTTCAACCCAGAGTTCAGTAAGAGCACCTGTCTCTACATTAATAAGATAAGGATAGGCATACTTACTTTGATCATCATCATTCACACCAGCAGCAGTAGCCCACAAGCCATTGTCTGACAAAGATGTGAAAGCTGCAGCCTTGGGGAAACTCACAGTGGTAAGCTGTGCTTCCTGTGCTGAAGACGGAATTGCCCACAGCAGGCCCAAAGCCAACAGGATACATAAATATAAACTTTTCTTTACCATACAATAAAAATTAAAAAATAGGATTTATTTTACTTTACAATCACTTTTTCTATACGTCCGTCAGAATACTTCAGGATGTTTATGCCTTTCTGAGGAACATCAAGAAGCTGACCATTGATTGAATAGCGTGCTACGACCTTATTATCTGCATTATTCTGAATACCGTCTATACTTGCAGTACCATCATAAATGAAATTAATAGTAATTTCAGAATCAGGCAGCATAGATTTAGATCCCTGAGCTGATATTTTCACTGTAGTTGTACCTGCAGCAACAGGAACCCACTCTGTATCAGTTGAGATATCAATAGTTTTGCCAGCATCTGCATTGGCATTCTTCTCTATTGTACCTTCACTATCCAAATTTGAACAGTTTCCTGCACAGCAAGCAGCAAATGAGCCATTAGGCAAAGCTGTAACATTATAAGTAACTTTACAACTCTGAGATTCAGCAGAGTTATTCTTAATATAAACTCCACTTAAAGAAATCATTGGCACCTGTATTATTTCATAAGAGCCATCAGGATTAAATACGAAATCCTCTTTATAGGATACCTGATCCATTGTAAGAGTTGCACCATTTTCAATGGTATTGCCGTCACCATCAACGAATATAAAATTCTGTGCATTCATTGCTACACAGCTAAATAACAAAGCGATACAAAGAGTAAATAACTTTTTCATCTTGTTCTTTTATTAAAATGTTAAAATTGTTTTTTATAGTAGGATTGAAAGAGGGTATCAATGAGAGTGCATCAAAATGGAATACACTCTCATCGACATTATTTATCATTCATTCGGCTGTGCGTCGTCTTCAGTACTGATAACGGGTACTTTAACTACCTGCTGAACACCACTATTGTTATATACGAATGCTACAACCGACATATTTTCAGCCTTCCAGTCTTCATTCAAGACGTAAGTGCTTGTTACTGTCTTTTCTTCATCCCAAGCTATGCTGAAATCTTCTCCGTCCTGTCCGTTGACAGCTGTGCGGAATACATGATTATGCACATATTTAGTATTGACAGATCCGTCTGGCATATACTGAATGTTTGTTATATTGTCTTCAGTAAGCCAAAGCTGCAGTTTACCTGTAACATCAAGCACGCCTTTTGCATTAACATTTATGGTTACGGTTCTTGTAGCCTCATCATAAGATGTTGTTGCATCAAGTGTGAGCGGAGCAGAAGCCTGCAATGCGTCACGGACAATTGTTCCCCAAGACTGATATGTGCTTGAAACCGTTTTTCTGTCAATAACGCCGGTAGGCTGTGCATCTATGCCCCATGAATTAAAATAGTAATCACCTGTTTCAGTCCACAATGGGAAAGGCTGGTTAGTTACAGTCTTAGAGAACGGACCACTATGAATACCCACAGCGATGACATTCTCTGCGCCATACTGCTCTTGCAGGCTTTCAATCATTTCTGAAGCATTCGGACAGTTAACGCAACGCTGTCCTGTGAAGTCTTCAATCAATACACGTTTCGCAACTTCTACAGGCTCCACTTCAATAAAGCGGTCGTCCTCATCAATGTTGCTACATGCCATCAGAGAAAGTGCTGCTGCACAGATGGCAAACTTATTATATATGTTATTTTTCAGCTTCATCTCTGTTTAGAAGTTATAGTTGTACGAAAGTGTTACACCCTTGCTTGCCGGAACGTAACGGCATACACCGCCTGAGCAGTTATATCCTGCACGTGTACGGCCATAGCCGAGCTGTATACGGTGTGATCCTTTGTTGAATGTTACGTATCCCTGATAGTAATGAAGGTCTGTCACGCCGCTGTTATACTCATCGGCAATTGTGAACATCCAGTTGGGAAGCACTGACAGCTCCAACAGAGCATACCACCAGTCGCCGAGGTCGTCGTCTGTAGACAGATACTGAAGTTCGCCGCGCAGAGTGAATTTATTGTTGAACTGATATTTTGCATCGGCGATGAAGATGTCTGAATGGATCATACCACCCTCACCCTCTACTATTGTCTTATTGTAGAACTGGTTCATGTACATGAGGTTGAGTTTGAACTGACGTGTCAGCTTCTTCTCAATCTGTACGTTCAAGTCCTGATAGAAAGTCTCGTCGCCCATCTTCCAGAAAGCAGAGCCATATCCGTCTGTGCCAGCTCCACCCACTACGTTAGTATCAATACCACGAATGTGAGAGAAGTTCACTTTTACGTTTGTACCATACTTACCGCCAAGGAGCGTATGACGCTTGAACTTATAGCCGAACTCACCCTGGAAGGCCCATTCGCCGTCAGGATTGGTTGCATAAGGATACATGGCAGCCAACGCATAAGTCTGGTCCATCGTAAATGCCGGCAGATGGTTTATGAACGATGATGTACCGTTAATTGTTCTTTTACTGCGGAACGACATGTTGTCGCTGCGCTTTGCCTGCAGCAATACGCTCAAGCCTCTCTTTGAATAAGAAGCTGACAACATTGCCACGTTTCCTTTACGATATATATATCCGTTGTCGAACGTCGGGTCTTGTGTCTTCCACGCATATTCTGCGAGAAGGCTGAAGTTTCCCTTCTGTAAATTTGCACGCACGTCAAAAGCGTTTACCGTTGTAGGCAGATTAAGCTTGTGCGTAGCATCAACCATGACGTCTTCTTCTTTCTCGTACTTGTTTACCCATGAAGCACCGAGTGTAAGATATGTTCCGCTGTTGCTCAGGCCCTTGAACCACTGGTCGAGACCGAGTTCAACGTCTGCACCAGACACCCATGAGTCGTTGTGTGACCAATATCTGCGCTGCTTACCGCTAAGAGCCTTTATCGAAACTCCGGGCAGCGGCTTTATTGTCAGGCGTCCTCCAAGCAGAGAGTTGTCGATGCCCAGTGTGCGCTCCTCGTATGTACGGAGGATAAAGCCTGAACCGAACTGCTCGTAGAAGTTACCTAACGTAAGGTCCCAATTTTTAAAGTGTGTTTTCAGATAGAAATAAGGAACTCCCCATCCCTTGTAGTCTTTTTCGAATCCGGGTAGAGGATGTTTCAGAAATTCGAAACGTGCTCCGGCATCGATATGCTCGCTCATTACATTCACATCAGCGAATGTGTTGGTCAAAGCCCATTCATTAACTTTTTCGGTGCCAATTGCTTCATCGTCTTGCGGAATAAGGATGTCGCTCTGGATACTTCCGCTGACGGTTATCTTTTTTTCTTCTGTCTCTTGTGCCATTGCTGTCAAAGACAAAGCAGGCATAAGCAAGAGACAGAAAATTTTATTATACTTGTGCATAAGTGTCAATTATTCTATAGTCAGCACTATGTGACATTATTTGTTTACGAGCTCTCTCACTTTCTCAATGAGTTCCTGTTCAGCTCCTTCTGTGTATCCGTTATGTTTATAAACAATATTACCATTTCCGTCAACGATCAGTGTGTAAGGAATCATCTGAATTCCAAGTGCACGCTTGAAATCGCTGTTCGGGTCAAGCAGTACTTCATACGGCCACTCATGACTGTCAACAAGAGGTTTTACCTTGTTGATGTTCTGTGCCTGGTCAATAGAAACGGCTATCACCTTTACGCCGGTCTCTTCCTGCCACTCTTCATAAACTTCGCTGATGGCAGTCAGCTCACGGTTGCAAGGCTTGCACCATGTGGCAAAGAAATCAATGATGAAAGGTTTGCCATTGTTTGACAACGTGTCTGTTCTCACTGTCTTACCATTAATGTCTTTAAGTGTTACAGACGGTAACTGCGCATTTGCAGAACACAATATTCCTAGCGCAAAAACAATTGATAATAAAAATTTTTTCATTATTAATGCAATTTTACTGTTTTAACTTGGACAAAGTTAGTAATAATTTTGTAACGCGCTAACTTTTTTATTAGAAAAAATGCATAAAAATATTTGTTTATGATAAATATTCAGACCAAAAGACCTATTTAATAAATATTAACTATAAAGATGCAATTTTTATGCATAAATTGTTCTTTTATAGAAATGACTTAGTCGTTTTTTCTTTGTTTTTTCCTTTTTTAGGCTATTGCATACCTTCGTGACAACTAAAAAGATTATATAATAACATTATGCAAAGTAAAACTATCCGGCATTTTTCGATGTGAAAACTTTGCGCCTTATACGCCCCGTTATATCATGGCAATAATTATTGCTGCTCATATTTCTGCAAATTTAAGTGTAAAACGGACATTATTCTTTTATTTTCAAACACATGACAGGTCAATAAAAAACAAAAGTCAATATTGTCATTTTAACAACAAAAAGCACCAGGCAGAAAAGCAGTAAAATGATACGGAAAAATTATCAAAACACTAAAAAAATTAACGCCCTATATATAAATAGGTGTAAAGCCTTGATTAATATCAAGAGCTGCTGAATGGGCCTGACAATAGAGATGCATAATAAGGGAACAAAAACACATCATGCAGCGGCATAAATATAAAGTATATCTATGTAAAAAAATCAGAAGCAAAGACGCCTGATAATGCGGCGAGAAAGAAGGCTGACATAAGCCTGAAAAATATTTACATTTAAAGCTAAACGTAACATCTTTTGGGCACTGAAAATCACGTAACAATAATAAACATGTTAAAAGTTATCGGGCATCCATTTGTAACTTTGCAGGCAGAAAAGCGCACATTATGTCATTTAAGTTTTGTCATGATTTTCAGGCAAAATAGAAAACAAAATTAACGGAACAGGCTTTAAAAATAAAAAATTATTTACTATGCCCATCAAAATGGCACGTTTTACATGCCGAAACAATGCCTTTTACGACTTAAAACACGGCTTTTGAAGGCTTAAAATAATACATATTTTGGTGAAAAAACATATGTTTTAAGCCTGAAAAGGACGGGAAAAACTGCACACTTTGACACACATACGATTAAAGACCCTAACAATCAGAAAGTTATGCTTGCACGCGTTTTCAGGCAATATTTACAGACAAAAGATTTTATTTTTGAAATAACGCAGTCTAGAAGCGTCATTAAAATCCAATATGTAAGCAAAACGCACATAACGGCAGCAATCTGACTCTGATTTAAACACAAGCTATACCACAGCTGCAATGCCGTATCCGGGCTTGCGAAATAACAACATTTCATCTGCATTTATTTTGCTTTTCGAGCAGTTTGCACTATCTTTGCATTAAGTGGAAAATGGCTTTGCCTATATTGAAGGCAAAAGATTAAGCTGTTTGAAATGAAAGACTGCAATAAATACATCATATTCTACCAGGCAACGAAAAGGCTGTTCAGAAACAAGACGGACGTCGGAGTTTCTGAATGGCAGCTGAAGACATTGACCGGTGGAAGGAAAAAGAACATTGAGAACGCTGTAAGGACGAAAGTCTTTGTTCTGGCGGCATACACGGCCGGAGAAGCTGCCGGACTGTCGGCTCACGGAATCAAGAACCTATAGAATGGAAACATTAAAAGAGAAAACAGCCAAAGGGCTGATATGGGGGCTGATGAACAATGGCTCCACGCAGATTTTAAATCTGATATTCGGCATATTCCTTGGCCGGCTGCTTACGCCGTCTGATTACGGAATGGTAGGCGTGCTGACCATATTCACCGCAATAGCCGGCAACCTGCAGAGCAGCGGATTCACTCAGGCACTGACAAACATGAAGCATCCTGAAAGCCGCGACTATAATGCGGTGTTCTGGTTCAACGTTATCGTAAGCATCAGCATCTACACCATTCTGTTCTTCTGCGCCCCGCTCATATCGCTGTTTTTCCATCAGCCAGCACTGACCGAGCTGTCGCGCTTCGTCTTTCTAAGTTTTGTTATATCGTCGTTCGGCATTGCCCACGGAGCATACATGTTCAAGAACCTCATGGTAAAGGAGAACACCGTGACGGGATTTGCGGCACTGGTGACATCAGGCATAGTGGGAGTGGTGCTTGCAATAAACGGACAATCTTACTGGAGCCTGGCATGGCAACAGATTATATATATCACCATAATCAACATAGGGCGCTATTTTTACACGCCATGGCATCCTACGCTCCACATAGACCTGCGGCCAATAAAGAAGATGCTTAACTTCAGCATGAAGATTTTGCTGACGTCAATTATCAACACGCTCAACAGCAACATCCTTGTGTTCATCTTCGGACGCCTCTACCCCATAAAGGCTGTGGGAAGCTTTACGCAGGCCAACAAATGGAACACCATGGCCTATTCGTTTCTCAGCGGAACGATGGCGCAGGTGGCACAGCCGGTAATGGCACAGGTTACGGGCGACAACGAGCGTGAACGCCGCGTGTTCCGCAAGATGATGCGCCTCACGGCCATGCTTTCCTTTCCTGCCATGTTCGGTCTTGCCATGGTGGCCGAAGAGTTTATCCTGCTGACCATCCACGAGCAGTGGCTAAGCAGCGTACCACTGCTCCGCATTCTATGCATCGGCGGAGCATTCATGCCGCTTTACACTCTGTATCAGAACCTTATGATAAGCCGCGGGCGCAGTGACATATACCTGTGGTGCACCGTTGTGCAGATTGTCATACAGATAGCCATCGTCGTGGCATTCGCCAAGTTCGACATGCAGGCAATGGTGTGGGCATATACAGCCGGAAACATTGTGTTTATCGGCATATGGCAGTATTTCTTAAACAAGCTTACAGGCATACGGACTATAGAGATAATGCGCGATATATGCCCGTTCATGATTTCAGCGGCTGCGGTCATGGCTGCGGTGTGGCCACTTACAGCTCCAATATCCAACCTATGGCTGCTGCTTATCTGCCGCTTTATCCTTGCCTCCGTTCTTTATCTTGCGATAATGCGACTGGCGCATGCCGAGATTCTGAATGAAGCTATCGAGTTTGTCAAGAACAGGAAAAAGCGATAAAGACGATAAGCCTAGGGACATGGTATCGTACCATAAAGACAAATGTCAGCGATAAATGCGGCATGCAGAATGCCTCTTTTATCGCTGACATCTTATTATGCTTAACCTTAATCGGCCATAAGGATCTATCCGGCATTTTTGCTTTATATTGAGCGGATTCTCGTTTGATTTTTCGCAGGCATAGCGGCTATGTCAAGAAAAGCAGACTAAAATACGGATGAAAGCATGAATGCACAAAATATATAAAATAATGTGCTGTTTAATGACCGATTTGTGTCTAAGACTAAAAGAAACGGCTGCATATCTTGCGCGCCGTGAGATATGCGAAATTGGCTATACTGAAAGGGCAACGCCCACGGAACATTGCGGCAAGCATCTTGAACAGCGGTCCTGACGGACGATAAGGCAGAAGGCCGTAAGCCTCGTCAAAGCTATATCCGTCAGTGCGCACACAGCGCAAGGCATTGATCATGCCCAACTGCAAAGGCACGGCATACACGCGGCGAGAGTCGTTCTCTGTAAAGAAATCAAGCACTATGCGGTTTGCCTTCAGATATGAACGCAGATGCCGTTCCGAACGTGTATGTGTATAAGAAGCCGTGTTTTCGTCGCTGTAATAATAAACAACATCGTTGATAAACGACCGCTTGGCGTAGAACATCAGCCTCGTCATTATAGAATAATCCTCGCTATAGTCCACTCCCGGCACAAGGGTTATGCCGTGGTCGGCATACAGACTGCGGCGGAAGAGCCGTCCCCACATGCGGTTTGACACTATATTCTGGCACAGCATAAGCGAGAGATAACGCTTTGTATCATGAGTCTGGCATGGAAGCACCGGCTCAGACAGTCCTGCCGACGTGAAACGTTGCCAGGCTCCGTCGACGACATCGGCACCGCTGCGCTCCATCTCGGCGCACAACAGCTCTACAGCCCGCGGCGGCATATAGTCGTCGCTGTCGGCATGCATGATACATTCGCCTGTTGCGGCAGCAATGGCCACGGCACGCGTAGCACCCACTCCGCGGTTCACCTCATTGTCTATTATGCGCACCTGCGGCGCACGGTCAGGATAACGCTCTATGACTGAGCGCAAGATGCTTATGCTGCGGTCTGGAGTACAGTCGTTTACAAACACATACTCCATGTCACGATGTGTCTGCTCGAACAGCGAAACAGCACAACGCTCAATATACTTTTCCACCCCGTAGACGGGCACAAGCACTGATACCTTCATAAAATCTCTTGCGTTAAGCGTTAAACTAACCTTACAGTCAGACCGTTATCCTCACAGGCTGCTGCCGTTTATCCCAGCAGATAGCCTGCAAGCAGAGTGCCGTTATATGCCCAAAGCCACAGCGTAAGCACAACGAGCAGCACGCGCAGCCATGTTCTGAATCTTCCGTTCTCGGCCTGTTTCACCACAAATGCCATTGCCATAGGCATTACAAACAGCCAGTGGGCACCCATTATATACACTTCGTTGATGCCGAAGCCAAGTCCCATGTGCAGGAACATGTCGAAAGCAAAGCCGCCTAAAGCCATCCAAAGGAAACGCGAACGGCGTCCGCACCATATTCCGCCGATAAACAGCAGAACAATGACAGCCTCAACCACGTAGTTGATAATCCAGCTGTAAGGCACTATCACCGGCCTGCTGCGCAGCGTATCCTGCAGCAGATGCTGGTCGTGCAGCTGTATAGACTCGCCAAAAAGGTTCTCTACAGCCGTTTCAGAGCGCGAAGTAGAAATGTCTGTCCACTTGATAAATTCGCCCTTGCCCATCGGCTTGCCGGTATGCTTGTTCCATGCCTTCTGGTGGTCTTTCACATATTTTGCCTTCACACGCTTGTTCATCTCTTTTGCAAAGGCTTTTTTTATCTCGGCACTGTCCTTCAGCGACGTTGTGTCGGCAAATGCATTGAACAGTTTCTGACGTGTCTCGGCACTCTTTTTCAGCCGTGCTTCGTGGCGTGCCTTTTCTTTAGGCAATACGAAAGTGCGGTATTCCCATCGTGCAAAAACCCATATAAGGGCTGAAGGCAGCAGCACGGCAAGCAGCAGATACTTGATGCGGAAGAACTTCTTTCCGTTGGTAAAGAGCGCATATATGAATATCTTCACGCCGTTGCTAAGCGTCACGCCGGCCGTAACAAAAAACAGCAGCACCGTCTGCCAGATGCTTAACCTTGTGCCGTTCTGCATTTTCAGGCCTGATATATACAACGCGAACACAAGCAGGAACATCGACACGCAGAAATGATCGGGCACTACGGCTGCTATCATGACATACGCAAACGAGAACAGCATGGCCGAAAGCACCGTGGCCTCAAAACGCCGTATCTTTATTATGTCGCGGAAGATGCGGAAGATGAATATAAACGAATAGAATGCAAAGAAGAGGAGCGGAACAGCCACTATAAACTGCACAAGGTTTAGTCCTGTCATATCCATCAGCCAACCGTCGAGCAAAGACAGCGGCCATACCATGAACGAAAGGAACGGATGGCGGTAAACATTATAGTTGGCCTCCCAATATGTAACCATAGAATAGGTTATCGGGTCGAATCCTGACACTACAAAGTTCTTTATAAATATATTCCAGTGCGCCCCGCCTGTATGCAGAAACGTATTGAAGGTCTTGCTTATCATCATTGCGTGCAGAGCAATCAGCACACAGAGAGCGCAGACCGACGCGACCATTTCCTCGCGCCTTATTTTAAACATTCTGAAAAATTTCTTCATATCGTTTGTTTATATTTTCTAAAATCCAAAATCCCTGACAGCCTAATGTCCCTCATTGCGTCAGCCAAGCATCATGCCAATCCGTCAGGCATGCCGGTCTATTCGCGGCAGTCTCACCGCCACGAAAGCGACAAAGGCTATTTTCTGAAAGGCTTATAGTGGCTTTCGTTGGCAAAGTCAAGCAGTTCGAAGTCGCCTCTGCTGTCGCCATAAGCCGCAAGCCAATAGCTATTACGACCGGGATAAAGCTGTATCAGGCGTCTCACTTTCTCTTCGCCATAGCAGTTCTTTGAGATAAAACGACCCGTAACAACCCCGTCGCGTTCCTCTATCATGGTGCCGATGACCGTCACGCCGTCAAGTCCGGCAAAGAACGGTTCCACCCAGTTGTTTATACTCGCGCTTACAATAACCACCTTGCAGCCTTCCTCAAGCACCTCGTTAATCTTCTGTATGCCCTTTGGCCGCAATAAAGAAATGTTCTCACTCGCAAAGCGCACGCACCATTTGTTGAACTCGTCGAGCTTCATCCCGCCGAAGCAATGGGCAAAGACCTTCTGCTTTACCTTCCAGTTGGGATAAAGGCCAAGCTTCATCAGCAACAGCAACGGCAGATAGCGCAGCATGCAAAGAAAGAAAGCCTTGTCGCCACGGACGAACCTTATAAACTCCAGAAGGGTGTCGCGGTTGGTCAGTGTGCCGTCGAAATCAAAGGCGTGTATCTTTAAAGTACTGTCCATAATCTAAATAACAAGAAATGCTTTATACGCTTAAATCAGCTATTGTCCTTACTTTATTACATATATCAGCACAAGGAACGTAAGCGCCCATAGCAGCACCACGCACTGCGTGAACCTGTCGCGGAGCATCATCTTTGTAGGGTCGCCGCTCCTCTTGTCAACAACGGTTATCTGTATGTAGCGCAACAGACCGAGCAGCACGAAAACAGAAGTGAGATAAAGCAGGTCTGAATGGAAACGGTTTACCACCTCTGGCGACACGGTGTACATGATATAGCATACAAGCGTCACCGACGCCGTGATGGTTATTGCCTGATTTATGAAGGTAAGGTTATACCTTATAGTATTCTTTCTCGGCGGCTCTCCCGTCTCGTTCATGCGCAGCACATCATCGCGCCGCTTGGCAAACGAGAGGAAAAGAGTGAGCAGGAAGGTCATCAGCACGAGCCACTTGCTCAGGGCTATGTCAGTGGCAAAACCTCCGGCAAGCACGCGCAGCACAAATCCGAAAGCTATGATGCAGACATCTACAATGGCATACTGCTTCAGCTTAGAGCAATAAAGGATGTTCAGAATATAATAAATAAGGATTACCAGTCCCACATTTATAACATGGCTGTATGTATCGAGCAGACACACCGTTCCTACCGACAGCAGAAACATTAGAGCCATAAGGGCCCAGGCACTCCTGACGCTTATGGCGCCCGATGCTATTGGACGCTTGCACTTAACGGGATGGCGGCGGTCGGCCTCAACGTCGATAATGTCGTTGAAGCAATAGACCGACGACGCTATGAAACTGAATGCAAAGAACGTTACGACCGATGCCCTTATGTCAGACGGGTCGAGCAGACTGCCGCCGAAGAACATGGGTATCATCACAAACACATTCTTTAGCCACTGGTGCGGACGTATCAGTTTTAACAGATTACTTTTCATTACTTCTCGTTTTTAATTTCATTTTGCCGGCCAGGCCAAAGACTTGCTCTCCCTGCAGGACCATATGCCTCAGGCCGCCCGGTCAGTGCCATGCATTATCAATATCCGTCACATGCCGTTGACCGCTATATGTTCTTCGGCAAGAATCCTATCACGAACGAAACAAGTCGGTGCAACAGCCACGCAAGTACAAGAGAAACGGCTATCATGATAAGAGCCGTAAGACAGTAACCCAGCTTGTAGGGGGTTATGTATTTCATGACAAACTGTATGTGGATGAGATAAAGCTCAAGGCTTACCGTGCCCACAAAGGCAAGTGCCCGGCAGATAATGGCGGGCGTATGGCACAGCAGCTTCACAAGCAGCAATATCATCGACACGGTGAGCGGAATGTAGACCATGCGCTCAAGGAACAGCGGGAAACGGCCGCGCCACGACTCCTCAAACTCCACGCACATAGCCAGACTCATGACAAAAATCAGCAGCACGAGCCACAGCGACGAGCCGTCGAGGCTGCGTCCGCCCTTTACGAGCGCGCCGCAGTTGATGCCGATAAGAAATATAGGTATGCGGCTGAAGAATATCTCCACATGTCCTACAGCCTTATGCACAGGCGGATAATACTGCACCATGACGGCAAGCACCATAGCAGCCACCGCAAGCCAACGGTATTCGGGATGCTTCTCTATGAGTTTCATGTACGCCGGGGCAAAGGTGTACATCATCATTATGGCAGGTATAAACCAGAACGTCAGGTCGTCAATGCGCCAGAAGCTCCAGTTTATCAGGATGTTTGCAACGAGGTCGGGCACGTTGCGGCTGTAGCCTCCGCCGGGAGTGTTGATAAACGCCGGAATGTAATACAGGCAGGCCATAAGTATCCATGCCGGATAGATGCGTATGTAGCGGCGCCAGAAAAAGTTTTTCAGCGTTGGCTTCTTGCTCCATGCATACCACAGGCCTATGCCGCTGAGGAAGAGGAACATGTCAACGCCCACGTTTCCGCATCTCACAAAGCCGTACATCGGATTGCTCTTGGGCATCCACACATGGAACAGCATGACAAATATCATGGCCAGTCCCATCAGTTCGCTGCGGTAGCGGCTTATGTCCGAAAGGTTTATGGCTTTTATCATATCTTCAGCTTTGGTTTTGGAATATAGCGGAACATCAGCTTAAACAGCCATGCCAGAAGTATCGACGCAACGATATACGTGATCAGTCCGGTGTAGATGTATCCGCGGTAAGACATCTTTATAATTATCTCGCGCGTGATGGGGTGCATCACGAACAGCGCCGACGATATAGCACCGAACCATACGCACGGGGCAAGCGCCTTGTCGGGTATCAGTTTCATGGTGGCAACGGCTCCAGTTACGATGAACAGCGGCACAAACAGCCACGACCAGAAATAGAAGCTGCCTATGAACACGATGAATGCCGACACCACCACTATGGTGAGATTTATCGGCAATGGCAGGTTGCGTCCGTGGCGGGCATAGAGTATGCCGGCACCAAAGGGCAGCATGCCGCCAATAAAGTTGTAACGTATGCGGTTGAGAATCTCGCCTCCCTCATCGACCGACGGCGGAAAAAATGCCTGGACAGCCGTGCACAGCACTATCAAAGCCAACGTAACAGCCGAACTGCGGCGATAGAGCACAAGACGGTAGACGATATAGAGCTGAAGCATGAGTCCGAAATACCAGTAAGGCCCGGGCTTTATGATGTGGTCTGGGTCGGGCATCAGGTTGATATACATCAGCAGTTGGGCTATGACGCGGCCCACGGTGTAGCCGTGATAGCCGTGCGGATGGAGATAGCTCACCACGGCAAAGCCTATATAGCCAAGGAACATAAGGCGCAGCAGCTTAGCATAATGGAAGCCGATGAAGGGCAGCGCCCTTACTCTCGTCGGCGTGCTGCGCTCATACTTGTAGACGAGGCCGAAGCCGCTGATAAACAGAAACACGGGCACTCCGTAGTGTCCGAAAAACGACATAACGTGTATAAACAGGTTGTCGTCGAGCGTCAGCATGCGCTCAAGCAGCTGTCTCGGCTTAGATGCCGTGAAGGTGTATTCGTTCTCCTTTACGGCAAAGCCCAGAAAGTGGCAGTAGTTGTGAAGAATTATTCCCAGTATGGCTATGCCCCTGAGGGCCTTCGACTCAGCCATGCTCAGCAGTTCTTTTTTCATTGTCTTAAGTTATTTTTGTCACGGCGCCATTGCCGCGCTGCCCGCACCTCACCGGTTGCGGCGGCCTGCGCGTCAGTCTTCAACGCCGAGTTTGTCATAGTCGGTAGTGTTCTTTAACATTCTTGGTCTCTTTTCGTTATACCCGTCGCTCAGCACGTTCAGGTCGTCGCGATAGTGGGGCGAACTTATGCCGCCCAGATACAGCAGCAGATGCGGCAGCGCGTCGGTCATGTAGCGACGGTCTTTGGCCTTCACTATGTCGTTGAACAGCGACGGATGGCCAACCATAAAGCTGTGTGAGCACCATATCCAGAACGGAATGTCGAACTCCTCGCGTGCCAGGCGCGCCGTTATCTCGGTAGAGTGCATGCGGCCGTAGAAGTGGACGTCGCCCTCATAGCACTCCTCGCCATGGTCGGGCACATACACCACGATGGCGTCTTCGTCCTCGAAGCGCTTTATTATCTGGTCGACAATCGAGTCGTTATACAATATTGCGTTGTCGTAGTCGGCAAGCACGCGCAGCTCTTTCTGCTTGAGCTCGGGCCTGTCGTAGTCTTCCGGATTAAAGTGTCTGCGGTCTCTCGGGAAGCGCGTGCGATAGTCAACGTGCTGCCCCTTCAAATGGAATATTATCAGATTGTTCTCTCCGTTGTTGCGCTGCAGCCTGTCATAGTCGCCCAGCAGTCCGTCGTCGTATCGGTAAAGCCGCGTGTTGCGCGTGTCGAACATGGCGTGGCTCAGCTGCGGATTGTTCAGGAAGAAGCCGCCGCTGAAGTCGTAGACAGCCTCCTTAGCCTGAGGCAGAAACTGGTTGGTAAGGAACGTTACATGATATCCTGCCTTGCGGAACAGCTCGGGGAACAGCGGATAGTCGCACCATTCACCCTTGTCGCCCACTGTATAGAGCGAGAAGAGAGCCTTGAACACAAAGCTCGTAAGATTCCACGGCGCCACAACGTCGCTGAACGGTATCAGCTCGCCCTTCTGAGCGCGTGCCTCCTGTCTTGGCGTGGTGTCTTTATGGTATCCGTACAATCCGGCATGATGACGGTTGTAGCTCTCGCCTATTATCAGCACGATATTCTTGCTGCGGAACGAGCAGCTGTCCACCTTTGCCTTGTCGATATTTTCCACCAGGGTCTTCACCTGCTTGGCCGTAAGTTCGTTGGCATATATGCTGAACACAAGGCGGTAGCCGGGCAGATACAGCTGGGCCTTCTCCTTCTTGGTCAGTTCGTGCTCCACCTGCCCTATGTTGTCGTAGGACATCAGGCGCACAAAGGCCGTCTTGTCGGCAAAACACTTGCCCGTGCTGACCACAAACATCACAAGGAACAGCAATCCGAGCCACGGCTCAGCCATGCGCCACCATCCGGGCACGCCTAAAGCCATGCCGGTCTTGGCCTCCAGCCAGGCCTTGCACTTGGGGCGGTTGTGCCATATCAGCACCCATGCCACATGGGCAAGCAGTACGAGCAGCACCCAGCCCAGACGGCTGAACACCACAGAGCCCGTGAGATACGACTCGAGAAACTCTGCCGCCTCACGGCTGTCGGTCTCGCCCACAAGCAGCAGCATCGTGGGGGTTATCGTCGTGTCGAACTTCACGAAGCAATAGACGTCGACAAGCACTATCATGTAAAAGAATACGTAGATAAAACGCTTCAGCCACTTGGCCACGCTGCGCGGCAAGAGCCACAGCACAACGCAGATTATGCTCACATCGAAGAACAGCTCGTAGGGCGCAAGCGGCCATGCGTGATATCCGCGCTTGTCGGGCACTACGGCATAAGTGCACACGATGCCGAGCACATACATGAATACAAAGAAAGCGGCATTGCCTTTTATCGGCTTGAAGATATTGGTGAACACACGTCCTGCCAGATTCAGTATTTTCATCAAATTCTAAATATTTTTGGCAAAATTACATCTTTTTATTGTATCTGCAATGCAAATGCACCGCAAATCGAATGCGGCAAAGATAAATCACACATATTTTATTATATATAGATACGTTTAATGCGCAAAAGAATGGAACGCAACGGCGCAAATAACTAAAAAAGCATAAAAAATGTTTTGTAATGTAACGCAAACATTGTACCTTTGCGACTTCTTTAAAACAAATAACATTTCAGAATAACAACAAATCAGAACAAATGGAACCTTTTGCATTCAGGCCGCGCCTGCTGTCAACGCTGAAAAGCTATAACCGCAAGACGCTGATGGCAGACATCATGGCCGGAGTAATAGTAGGCATTGTGGCCCTGCCGCTCGCCATAGCCTTCGGTATAGCGTCGGGCGTAACTCCCGAGCAGGGCATAATAACCGCCATCGTGGCCGGACTTATCGTGTCGGTGTTTGGCGGAAGCAAGGTGCAGATAGGCGGACCCACGGGCGCCTTCATCATCATCATCTACGGCATAATACAGCAGTACGGTATGGAGGGTCTTGCCATAGCCACGCTCATGGCCGGCGCATTCCTCATCCTGTTCGGCCTGCTGCGCCTCGGAGTAATCATCAAGTATATACCCTACCCCATAATCGTGGGCTTCACGAGCGGAATAGCCGTAACCATATTCACCACGCAGATAAAAGACCTGCTGGGCCTTAGCATAACAGATGTGCCTGCCGACTTCATCGAGAAGTGGGGCGCCTACGCCGCCAACATAAGCACCATTGACATGTGGAGCGCCATTATCGGCGTGGCAAGCGTGCTGCTGATAGCCGTAACGCCGCGCTTCAGCAAGAAGATTCCCGGCTCGCTGATAGCCATAATCGTGATGACGGTGGCGGCGCTGCTGCTGAAAAACTTTGCCGGCGTGACGTCGATAGAGACCATTGGCGACAGATTCTCGATTAGCAGCGAACTGCCTGACGCACAGGTGCCGCAGATGACATGGGAGACGATAAAGAGTCTCGTGTCGCCGGCATTCACCATAGCCATACTGGGAGCCATAGAGTCGCTGCTGTCGGCAACAGTGGCAGACGGTGTAACTGGCGACCATCACGACTCTAACACCGAGCTTATAGCCCAGGGAATTGCCAACCTGGCATCGCCGCTGTTTGGCGGAATACCGGCAACGGGAGCCATAGCGCGCACGATGACCAACATCAACAACGGCGGACGCACGCCCGTGGCGGGCATCATACACGCTGCCGTGCTCATGCTGATATTCCTGTTCCTCATGCCGCTGGCGCAGTATATCCCCATGGCCTGCCTGGCCGGAGTGCTGGTGATAGTGTCATACGGCATGTCGGGATGGCGCTCGTTCACAGAGCTTATGAAGAATCCCAAGAGCGATGTGGCAGTGCTGCTGATAACGTTCTTCCTCACCATAATATTCGACCTCACCATAGCCATCGAGGTGGGCCTGCTCATAGCCTGCCTGCTGTTTATGAAGCGCATGGCCGAAACCACTGACGTAAAGGTGATTATGGACGAGATTGACCCCAACGACGAGCTTGACATCGAGCAGGGTAACCTTGAGCACCTCACTATACCCAAAGGCGTGGAGGTGTACGAGATTAATGGTCCTTACTTCTTCGGAGCCGGAAACAAGTTTGAGGAGGTGATGGCTGTGTTCGGCGACCGTCCTGTTGTGAGGGTGATACGCATGAGGAAGGTGCCCTTTGTCGACTCTACGGGAATACACAACCTGAAGAATCTCTGCATAATGAGCCGCAAGGAAGGCATCGAGATAGTGCTGTCGGGCGTAAACAGCAATGTCCGGGCCGTACTCGAAAGGTCTGGCTTCAACGAGCTTATAGGCAAGGAGAACATCTGCGACCACATAAGCACTGCTCTTAAACGTTCAAAAGAGATTATCGGAGAGAACGCGTAAGTGAAAGTGAAAAACGAACAGTGAAAAGTGAAAAATCCAAATGTTTTGTGGCTTCTGATCAACCACTCAGCATTTAGATTTTTCACTTTTATTTTTTAATTTTTCATTGCGCTCTACGCCTGTTTTTTCAATTAAGTTCTGATAATGCAACCTTAATATCTTCGCTTTCGTAACCGGACATAGGAAGTAAGCGGATTGAAAAATTCTAATACTATATTCCGGCAGATTAATTTTATTAATTGTCTGTAACCACGGAAGCAACAAGACTATTGTTCTGTCGGATATGCACGTGTTGTTGAGCGCAGCGAAAAATTCGACAGCATTAAGTATCAGGATCTGTGATCCGAAATTCATACCTATTAATCAAAAAAAATAGGAAGCAAGTGGATTGAAAATCCTGATACGCCATTCCGGCAGATTACAAATCAGCCGGAACAATAGTCTTGCTGCTACATATCCATAAGCACGGAAGCAACAAGGCTATTGTTCTGTCGGATATGCACGTGTTGTTGAGCGCAGCGAAAAATTCGACAGCATTAAGTATCAGGATCTGTGATCCGAAATTCATACCTATTAATCAAAAAAATAGGAAACAAGCGGATTGAAAATCCTGATACTATATTCCGGCAGATTGAAAATCAGCCGGCACATTAGCTTTGTTGGTATATGCCGTTTGTTTTTAAGCCACAAGACATTTGACTTTAACTTCTTTAACTACTCTAACTCCTTTAACTACTAAAATAAACTTTTAACCTCTCCAGAATTGCCATGTTCATCACGAAACCGTGGTTTTGTGCGAAAAATTGCACAAAATCGACATTTTTGGTAAAGTATTGATATATCGGCTTTTACCAAGATTACAAAACAAAAAGGCAATAGTTAAAAAACATTACTCGGCCACTTTTCACCCGTAAACGATAGGTTTAGCATCACAAAAGCATACGTTTACGACATTAAAAGCAGGCATTTGTGAACGAAAAAGGGCTGATTTTGATGTTGAAAACAGGCATAAAAATAAACGTATGTTAAAGAAACGTGGTATCAATGCCATTATCTTTAACATACGTTATAAGTTGATTTTCTAGAATGAAAAATATTTTTGTCCTGAGTTTTTACCTATTTCATGCTGTGTTTTAACAATTAGCAATGCAATAAGAACAATGTCTGACTTACGGGAAAATAGCTCCGATATGTTATTCACCGACTTAAACTTTAGGAGCATACAGACCGTTATCGCTGATATAGCGGGCCACGCTGTCGGGCACAAGACCGTTTATCGGACGACCGTCGGCAAGGAACTGCCTTACCTGCGTGCTGCTGATGTCTATCAGACGGGTGTCTACGAGGCTGACTCCTTCGGGCAGCGACGCGGCATCTACGGCAGAACCGCCGCGGGGATATATCACTATGCGATAATGACTGAGGATGTCGCGCCAGGCATACCACTCGCTGAAGCGCTCCCAGTTGTCGGCGCCTATTAGCAAAACGAACCGGCGGTCGGGATAGTCGCGGCTCATCGACTGAAGGGTGTGCCACATATACGACGGACGGGGCATGCGAAACTCATAGTCGGAGGCATGCATGCGCGGCTCGCCTTCGAGCGCAAGCTCTACCATCTTTAGCCGCTGTGCGTCGTCAAGCAGGTCGGCAGCACGCTTAAACGGGTTCTGCGGCGACACTACAAACCATATTTCATCGAGTCCTGCGCTCGCCAAAAGCTGGCGCGCCAGCTCTACGTGTCCGTTGTGTATGGGGTTGAAAGAGCCCCCGAAGATGCCGGTGGTGATCATTTTATTATTTTAGGAGTTAAAGGAGTTAGAGTAGTTAAAGTCAAATGCTTTGTGGCTTATTGTCAAACATCAACCTTTAGGTTTTCAAAACTATGGTATGTAACAGCAAGACTAATGTGCCGGCTGATTTATAATCTGCCGGAATTAAGTATAAGGATTTTCAATCCGCTTGCTTCCTTTTTTTTGATTAATAGATATGAGTATCGGATTAAAAATCCTGATATCCGATGCTGTCGGATAGCATATCCGACAGAACATTAGCTTTGTTGATTCTTGTGGCTTATTGTCAAACATCAATCTTTAGGTTTTCAAAACTATGGTATGTAACAGCAAGACTATTGTGCCGGCTGATTTATAATCTGCCGGAATTGAGTATAAGGATTTTCAATCCGATTACTTCCTATTTTTTGATTAAAAGGTATGAGTATCGGATTAAAAATCCTGATATCCGATGCTGTCGAATTTTTCGCTGCGCTCAACAACACGTGCATATCCGACAGAACAATAGTATTGTTGATTCTCTACAACAATTCCCTACAAAATTTTGTATCACCACAAGGCATTTGGATTTTTCACTGTTCACTCTTCACTTTTTTATTCACTTAACCGAGCAGAAAGTCTTTAACTATCTTCAGCGCCTCGACCTTGGCTTTGTCCAGGTCGTCGTTGATAACCACCTTGTCGAACTTCGGGGCGAAGGTAAGCTCGAACGACGCACGGGCTATGCGGTCTTCTATCACTTCCGGGGCGTCGGTGCCGCGTCCTGTCAGACGGTTGCGCAGCTCCTCTATCGACGGCGGCTGGATGAACACGCTGAGAGCACGGTCGCCATAATAGTTCTTTATGTTGCATCCGCCCTTCACGTCTACGTCAAAGACAACGTTCTCGCCTTTTTCGAGCTGTGCCTCCACCTGCTGTTTCAGCGTGCCGTAGTAGCGGTCTTTATATACTTCCTCATACTCGAGGAACTCGTCGTTGTCTATCCGGCGTCTGAACTCTTCGGGCGTAACGAAGAAATATTCAACGCCGTTGCGCTCTGTGCCTCTCGGGGCGCGGCTTGTGCATGATATACTGAAGGCCATGCGCAGCTCTTCGTGCGACATCAGCCAGTTGATTATTGTGCTCTTTCCGCTTCCGCTAGGAGCAGAGAAGATAATGAGTTTTCCGGGCATGGTTTTAAAAAGTAGTTAAAGGAGTTAGAGTAGTTAAAGAAGTTAAAGTCATTTGCGTTTCTCATCGGGAGTTAAAATAGTCAGAAGTAGTTAAAGGAGTTAGAGCCATATGCTTTTATACTTGCAGGTTAAAGTCATATATTCTTGACTTTATTATATTTTAAGCATCATACCCAAAATCTTTCTTTATGAAAAGAACGTGCAATGGTAATGACTTTAACTACTATAACTACTTCTAACTACTTTAACTCCTAAAATTTAAAGTACATTAAGCACCTGCTCTTTTATCTGTTCCAGTTCGTCCTTCATCTTCACCACGATGTTCTGCATCTCGGCCTGGTTGCTCTTGCTGCCTGTGGTGTTTATTTCGCGTCCCATTTCCTGAGCTATGAAGCCGAGCTTCTTGCCCTGGCCTATGCCGTCGTTCATGGTCTCGCGGAAATATTTAAGATGGTTTGCAAGGCGCTGTTTCTCTTCGTTGATGTCGAGTTTCTCTATGTAATAGATAAGTTCCTGCTCAAGGCGGTTCTTGTCGTATTCTATTTCGGGTATGCTCTTCAGGCCCTCAACGATGCGGCTGCGTATCTTCTCCACACGCGACTTCTCGTATGGCTCTATAGACGCCAGCAGACTGCCGATGTTGTCGAGCTTCTCGCTGAACTTGTTATAAAGGGCGGCACCCTCCTGCTTGCGGAACTCCACAAGCGCCTGCAGTGCCTGCTCGACGCCGCCACGGGCAACGGCCCACTCCTCGTCGGTCAGCACCTCTGCCTCGGTCTTGCTCATAACGTCGGGCATGCGCACAAGTATGCTGAACCAGTCTTGCGGCTCAGGCATGCCGGTCTTGGCGGCAATGTCCTTTATCTGATGATAATAGTTCTCCACCAGCGCGCTGTTGATAGGCGTGGCGTCGAGAGACGCGTCTTTCTCTATCCAGATTGAAAAGTCAACCTTTCCTCTTACGAGCGCCTTCGAAATCATCTGGCGCATCTCCATTTCCTTCTCACGGTATAGCGGCGCAATGCGCGTAGACAGGTCTAAGGCCTTACTGTTTAAAGATTTTATTTCTACATTAATCTTCTTCTCATTGAAGGTTACGACCGACTTGCCATAACCCGTCATAGATTGTATCATAACACTTTTGTAGTTAAATTTATGCAAAAGTACATATTTCTTCGGAAAAAAGCGTATTTTTGCACTTTATTTAAGAAGATATTTTTAATTATGTCGTGTATTTTGAATATTGAGACGAGCACCAACGTGTGTTCGGTAGCAGTAAGCCAGGACGGCGCCTGCATATTCAGCAAAGAAGACCACAGCGGCCCGAACCATGCAGTAAGACTTGGAACATTTATTGACGAAGCCATTTCGTTCGCCGACAGCCACGCCATTCCGCTCGATGCCGTAGCCGTGAGCTGCGGCCCCGGCTCATACACCGGCCTGCGCATAGGCGTTTCGATGGCCAAGGGCATATGCTATGGCCGCGACATCAAGCTGATAGCCGTGCCCACGCTCGAGCTGCTCACAGTGCCCGTACTGCTCACCCATGAGCCCGAACCCGGCGCGCTGCTCTGCCCCATGCTCGACGCACGCCGCATGGAAGTCTACTCGGGCATATACGACCGCTCGCTCAAAGAGGTGAGAGGCGTGCAGGCCGACGTGGTGGACGCCGACACGTATAAGGAATTCCTCGACAAAGGCAAGGTGTATTTCTTCGGCAACGGCGCATGCAAGTGCATCGAGGCCATCAACCACCCCAACGCCGTGCTGATAAAAGGCATTGAGCCGCTGGCTAAGAACATGTTTCCGCTGGCAGAGAAGCGCATGGCCGAGGAGAAATTTGAAGACGTGGCCTACTTCGTGCCCTTCTATCTGAAAGACTTCGTGGCCAAGACACCGAAGAAACTGCTGTAAGCCACGGCGCAAAAGCGCACACGGGGCAAGGACAACAGAGACACATATCACACTACATTTAAACGGAATTTAAACAAAGAAGAAATGGAAATCGATGGATTAGACTACAATACACAGCGCAAGAAGCTCACGCTGCCCGAATACGGACGCGAGGTGCAGAAGATGGTAGACTACGCCATGACGCTCAGCGACAGAGAAGAGCGTCAGAAATGCGCAGAGACCATAATATGCATCATGGAGCGCATGTTCCCGCAGAACAGAGAGAACATTGACTACAAGCAGAAGCTGTGGGACCATCTGGCCATAATGAGCGACTTCAAGCTCGACATCGACTATCCGGTAGACATCAACGAGGCAAAGAGCATAACCACAAAGCCTCAGCCCATGGAATATCCAAAACAGAAGAACCCCATAAAGCACTACGGCGGAATGGTGTTCGAACTGTTTGAACAACTGATGAACATGGAGCCCGGACCCGAGCGCGACGAGCTTACGAGGCTGACGGCCAACCAGATGAAACGCAACCTGATACAATGGAGCCACGGCTCGAGCGACGACGAGAAAATAGCCTCTGACCTGGCACGCTTCACCAACGGGAAGATACAACTCGACCTCGACACATTCAAGTTTAATGTGGGAAGTCTTAAGGAGCCCGGAGAAAGGAGAAGGAAAAGAAGATAACGCTAACAGCAACGTTAACCAAATCAAGACCCGAACATGGAATCTTTCATCATAGAAGGCGGACATTCGCTCAGCGGAACCATAACACCGCAAGGCGCCAAGAACGAGGCGCTCGAGGTGATATGCGCATCACTGCTTACGCCCGAAGAAGTAAGAATAAAGAACATACCTGACATTCTTGACGTAAAGAATCTCATTCTGCTGCTCACAGACATAGGCGTGGATGTAACCCGCATAAGCAGGAACGAATATTCGTTCAAGGCAGAGAACATCAACCTCGACTATCTGGAGAGCGACGAGTTTATACGCAAATGCGCTTCGCTCAGGGGCAGCGTGCTGATGATTGGGCCGCTGCTGGCACGCTTCGGCAAGGCCGTAGTAACCAAGCCGGGCGGAGACAAGATAGGACGGCGACGCCTGGACACCCACTTCCTGGGATTCAAATATCTGGGCGCAAAGTTTCTGCACAACGACGAAAGAAACACATTCGAGATAAACGGCAAAGAACTTAAGGGCTGCTACATGCTGCTCGACGAGGCATCTGTAACCGGTACGGCAAACATCATAATGGCAGCCGTGCTGGCAAAAGGAACAACAACCATATACAACGCGGCATGCGAGCCCTACATACAGCAGCTGTGCCACATGCTCAACCAAATGGGAGCACGCATCAGCGGCATTGCATCAAACCTGCTGACGATAGTGGGCGTAGACTCGCTGCACGGAACCGAGCACAAGATACTGCCCGACATGATTGAGGTGGGCTCGTTCATAGGCATGGCAGCCATGGTGGGCGACGGCATACGCATAAAAAACGTGTCGCTGCGCAACCTCGGCATCATACCCGACGCATTCCGCCGCCTCGGCGTAAAGATAGACACTGAGGACGACGACCTCATCATACCGCACATGGACCACTACGAAATCGATTCGTTCATTGACGGCTCGATTATGACTCTGGCCGACGCCCCATGGCCCGGACTCACGCCCGACCTGCTGTCGGTGCTGCTTGTTGTGGCCACTCAGGCAAGAGGCAGCGTACTGTTCCACCAGAAGATGTTCGAGAGCCGCCTGTTCTTTGTAGACAAACTGATAGACATGGGCGCACAAATAATACTCTGCGACCCGCACAGAGCCGTGGTGGTAGGCCACGACCATAACGTAAGGCTGCGTGCCGGACGCATGACAAGCCCCGACATACGAGCCGGAATAGCGCTGCTCATTGCAGCCATGAGCGCCAACGGCACAAGCCGCATAGACAACATTGCGCAGATTGACCGCGGCTACGAGGACATTGAGGCACGACTGAACAACCTCGGAGCCAAGATTGAGCGCATAAGCTAAGCATAAAAGCGAAACAACAACAGCGATGATAAGACAAGAGGAAGTTTTCAAAATCGGCAAGATAGGCAAGCCCCACGGTGTGAAGGGCGAGGTGTCGCTAATGTTTGAGGACGACGTGTTTGACAGAGTTGACGCCGACTATCTCGTGCTGCTCATCGACGGCATACTCGTGCCTTTCTTTTTCGAGGAATACAGGTTCAAGAGCGGCGAGACAGCCCTTGTGAAGTTTTGCGACATCGACACCAAGGAGCAGGCGCAGGAACTCACCGGATGCGACGTCTACTTCAGCCGCAAGCTGGCGGAAGAGAGCCAGGACGCCATGTCGCTCAACGAGGCCGAAAACTTCAGCCTGCTCGACGCCAACAACGACAACCGCCTGATAGGCACGGTCAAGTCGGTTGACTATTCAACTGTAAACACACTCTTTAACGTAGAGACACCTGACGGCAAGGAAATAATGATACCGGCATCGGAAGACTTCATCATTGACGTCGACACCGAGAGGCACATCATTGTGGTAGACCTGCCCGAAGGACTTCTCGACCTTGAATAAGCAGACGCCACGGCCCCACGGCCGCAAAGCGCGCCAAAGACGATACGGAACGACGAAAGACAAGAGAAACAAATTTAGAAGTTGGGAGAATTTAAGATTTTATGAAGAAACAGATAGCCATTCTCGGTTCAACAGGCTCGATAGGCACACAGGCACTGCAGGTGATTGACGAGCATCCTGACCTGTTTGAGGCTTACTGCCTCACGGCCAACAACAGAGTGAAAGAACTGGCCGAACAGGCACGCCGCTACAATCCGGCAGCAGTGGTAATTGCCAACGAAGACAAGTATGAAGAACTGAAAAGCCTGCTCGCCGACCTGCCCGACATAAAGGTGTATGCAGGCAAACAGGCCATAGACGAAATAGTGGAGGCCGGCCCGATAGACATGGTACTCACGGCAATGGTGGGCTTTGCCGGACTTAATCCGACAATTCACGCCATCAAGGCACACAAGAAGATATGTCTTGCCAACAAGGAGACTCTGGTTGTTGCCGGAGAACTGATATGCGAGCTGGCGCAGAAATACCACGCACCGATAATACCCGTTGACAGCGAGCACTCTGCCATATTCCAAAGTCTGGCCGGAGAAGGCAACAACGAGATTGAAAAGATATTGCTCACGGCATCAGGCGGCCCGTTCCGCAACTTCACCAAGGAACAGCTTGCCACCGTAACCAAGGCCGACGCGCTGAAGCATCCCACATGGAGCATGGGCGCAAAGATAACCATAGACAGCGCCACGATGATGAACAAGGGCTTCGAAGTTATCGAGGCTAAATGGCTCTTCGGCGTTCCGGCCGACAAGATTCAGGTGCTTATCCATCCGCAGAGCATCGTTCACAGCGCCGTACAGTTTGCCGACGGAGCCGTGAAGGCACAGCTCGGAGTGCCCGACATGCGCCTGCCCATACAGTATGCGCTGACTTACCCCGACCGCATTCACCTCAACGAAGACCGTCTCGACCTGTTCAAGCAGCCGCTGGAGTTCTTCGAGCCCGACTTAGACAAGTTCCGCTGCCTTGCCCTTGCCTTCGAAGCGATAAAGAAAGGCGGCAACATGCCGTGCATTGTCAACGCTGCCAACGAGATTGTCAACCGCGGATTCCTTGAAGACAAGTGCGGATTCACACAGATGAGCGACATCATAGAGAAGACCATGAGCCGCGTAAGCTTCAGCAGCGCACCCGACTATGACACCTACGTAAGCACCGACGCCGAGGCAAGGCGCGTGGCTACCGAACTGCTCGGGGCACACTGATAAAGAAAGAATAAATAAAACAAGTAACATATTTTTATCCAAAAGCAAAACAATCCGACGGCGGCAACCGGCCGCAGAAAGAAAAATTAAGAAAACAGAGACATGGAAATATTTTTGATAAGACTGCTCCAGTTTATGCTGGCAATCTCTATTCTCGTGCTGCTGCATGAAGGCGGCCACTTCTTCTTTGCAAAACTTTTCGGCGTAAGGGTTGAAAAGTTTTACTTGTTCTTCGACCCATGGTTCCACCTCTTTGAATTTAAGCCCAAGAAAAGCGACACGACATACGGCGTGGGATGGCTTCCGCTCGGCGGCTACTGCAAGATTTCGGGCATGATAGACGAGTCGTTCGACACCGAACAGATGAAGCAGCCGGCACAGCCGTGGGAGTTTCGCTCCAAGCCGGCATGGCAGCGACTGCTGATAATGGTGGGCGGAGTGCTCGTAAACTTCCTGCTTGCGCTGTTTATCTATTCGATGGTGCTCTACACATGGGGCGACTCATTCTACCGTCTGGACAAGATGACAATGGGTATGAAGTTTAACGATGCTGCCAAGAAGATAGGCTTCAAGGACGGCGACGTGCTGCTGCGAACCAACGAGAACACGCTGACAAAGTTTGACGTCGACATGTACCGCGACATAGCCAACGCGCAGACCGTAACCGTGATGCGCCAGGGCAAGGAGATACAGATCACCATGCCCGAAGACATGAGCCTGCTGACCATGCTCAAGGAGCAGCCCGTGTTTGTTAAGCCGTTCATCCCGGCCGACATAGACAGCGTGATGCCAAACTCTCCGGCAGCAAAGGCAGGCATGATGAAGGGCGACAAGCTGCTGGCGATAGGCGGCAAGAACATTGACTCATGGAACGAATTTGACGACCAGATGGCCGTAATGGGCGACATGCTCAGCGTGGCCAAGACCACAAAAGACAGCATGAAGGTGCGCACAACCACGGTGGTGTTCTGCCATAAGGCCTCGCCCGAGAAGCGCGACACGGTGAAAATGGTGCTCAACCCTGACCTTACGTTAGGCGTAGGCCGCACATATCTGGCTACATACTACAAGCCCGAAACCGTAGAATACGGCTTCTTTGAGAGCTTCCCTGCCGGAATAAAATACGGTATCGGCGTGCTCCGCGGATATGTAGACGACATGAAATATGTATTTACGGCCGACGGCGCCAAGTCGCTGGGCGGCTTCGGATCTATCGGCAGCCTGTTCCCGCCGACATGGGACTGGATGATGTTCTGGCGCATGACTGCATTTCTCAGCATCATCCTTGCGTTTATGAACATCCTGCCTATCCCTGCCCTCGACGGCGGCCACGTGCTCTTCCTGCTTTACGAGATGATTACGCGCCGCAAGCCGAGCGAGAACTTCCTTATAAGGGCTGAATATGTAGGCTTCGGCATACTGATTCTGCTGATGGTTGTGGCCAACCTGAACGACATTCTCAGATGGCTGGGATATATGTAGTTTTTTAGGAGTTAAAGGAGTCAGAGTAGTTAAAGTAGTTAAAGTAGTTAAAGCCATATGCCTTGTGGATTATTATAAACCACTTTGCACATATCTTTCCACTCCTGAATATTAATCAGCTGACGCAGAACTTCGCCTGCGCTCTGCACATGATCTTAACTTTATTCTGACGCGAATTAAAATAAAACTCCTTGAATATAACGAAACAAGAAAAAATGCCAAGTGGTTGATAATAAACCGCTTGGCATTTTTCTTTTTTATTTGCATGCACACAGACATGCTTAATGAATCTGCCACAGCCGAATGCTTCGGCCCATAACTCTATACTCATAAATAACGGCAGAATAAAACAAAATCCATGCTTTTTATATATTACGCCCATACGGCACGGACACATAAAATGCCGGAAAGGAACAGCCTACAAACGGCATCGGCTTCTGACAGCATGTAAGCTGCCTGCTGCTTTCATGCGGCAATGTGTCATCACAAAAATGTCAGAATTTTCTGCTGAAATAGAAAAAGCAGAAGCGGAAAACAGGCAGCGGCGGTAAAGTATATTTACATTTATATGCAAAAGGTATGCTTTTGAAAAATTAACCGGCAACTTTTTACACAAAACCGGGCCACTTTTGCATCTCAAACAACCCTGTTTTTTCATTGAAATAATAGCTTTTTTGTCCCAATCAGGACAAAAACTTTTGCACACATCTACGCATAACGATGTAACACGCTATGCATCTGACACTTGCGTTTGCACACGAAAACGGCACGTTTTTACGGTCAAATATTTTAATTTTTCAAATATCTCAGTATGAGAGCGTCAGGCAAAATCAATGTGAAAGCAAAACCGCGGAAACTGTTACATATAAAAATGGCCGAGAAAAAAAGAATGTACCCGACCGGGATTAACAAAAAAGACACGATAAACCATCCCGTCAGGCACATTCATATACAAGCATCTTAATAATCAGAAGTCAAGGCCGCCACGGCATAATGCCTCTGCATGGCGGCTGTAAGGCATGCGTGCTTAGCGCTTTCTGCCGGCCTTCCGGCTGTTCATCTCGCTGAAAGTCTTTTTCTGGCTGTCGTCAAGCAGATTGCTTATCTTCGTGTTAAGCTCCTCCATCTTGCTCCTGCGCTCCTCGCGGCTTATGTCCTGACTGAAGAAGTCGGTGTAGAGCGACTTTATGTTCTGCTTCTGCTCGTCGCTTAGCTTCAGCTTGCTGTCGAGCTGTTCCATGCGTTTCTCCACTCTCTGTTCAGGCGTAAGCTTCTGCCCGCCCCTTTTCTGTGCGTCGGCGCTGATGCCGAACATGGCCGTCAGGGCCATCAGTAATAATAGTTTCTTCATGAGTTCTCGTTTTTTAGATGTTTAATTTAATCTCAAACAGCCCTTTGGCCGTAAAAGTTTTGCCATATTGCGTTATAGGTTTTGCTCCTTATGTCTGCATTTCTCTGCCGCCGTATGTCAGTCTGCCCCGCCCTGCCGCATCATGCTGCGCCTTAGGAAAGGCAGGCCGACAGCCGCCCGGCATTGATTTACAAACAACTAAAACCTAATTTAATGTCTTTTTACGACGGCATACGCTGATGTCATAGCGGCCTCAGACGGCCTATCTTATCGTATAGACAAAGCTCACCATGGCATAGGGCTGCAGCACGTTGGCCGTGAGATAGTCGTAGTAGTTGCTGCCTACCGACTGTCTGAACGACTGGCTCTGCCCCAGTATGTCATACACGTCGAGCCTTATCTCGGCAGCATTGTTCTTCAGGAACTTCTTGCCGAGCGACGCGTTCCACAGGAAATAGTCTTCCGTGTCGGCGCTCAGGCCGCTGTAGCCCGTATATGTCAGCGTGCTGCGCAGGGTCAGTCCGGCCCAGAAGGTCCAGCCCACGCGTGCCTGTGCTATGTGCGTAACATAGTTGCTCGTGTTCAGGTCGGCAACAGAACTGAGGGCCTTGTTTATCGAGGCTGAATACGACAGCGTGAAGTCGAGCTTGTCGCTGATGTTGCTGCCTATCACCACCTTGGGCACAAACGTCAGTTCGCGCGTATTGCTCTTCACGCCGTTGAATATCGTCGGCACGCTGGCATAGTTGCCGGCAAGGCTCAGGTTGACGTTGCTACGTATCAGGTCGAGCGGAAATCCGTATGTCAGCATTGCCTGCAGACTGTAGTATCCGTCGAGGTTCACAGGGCGTGTAAGCTGTGCGCCCTTGTCCATCTCTATTCCGCCGGGCAGTGTGATGTCTTCTGTTGCCACGAAGGTGCTGTCTGCCACATATCCGTTGCGCAGCGTGGCGCCGAGCATGGCTATGAAGGTCTGTCCCGACATTGTTGTGAGCGTATATCTCAGGTTGAGCGTATGGTTAATCTGCTGGTCGAGCAGCGGGTTTCCGGTAGAGAGGAACAGCGGATTGGTGTTGTCGACAACCGACTGCAGCTGCTGCAGCGTGGGCGATGTAGAACTGCTGCGGTAGCGCAGCATGAACGAGTTGTTGCGGTTGAGCGAGTAGCGTATCATGGCCGACGGCAGCACAGAGAAATAGTTGTGCGATATGTTGTCGGCAACTGGATACGACTGTTCGCCGTCGAGCGAAGCCCACTGGAAGTCGGCACCGAGCGTGAAGCGCCATCTGTCGAGATTCCATCTCAGGCCCAGTCCGGCAGCATGCGTAAGATAGTCGGTCTGATACACGCTCGACATCTGGTCAATGAGCTGTTCACCCAGGTCGGTCATGCCGTCGCTCTCAAACGTCTTCTTGTCGGCGTCGCTGTTGCTGTAAGAGAACTTATAGTTGGCGCTCAGCTGCACGTTGTCCACTATCGGCTCCGTATACATCAGGTTGGTGCGCAGCGATGTCTGTTTCTCGTCGTTGTCCTTGCGCTGCGAATATTCCGTGGCCGTTGTCGTGCCGTCCTCGGTCTTGCTTTCCTTATAGTCGGTGTAGGTGTCGCTGCGCTTGTCGGTTATCTGTCCGTTCACCGACAGCGACAGCGTGCGTCCCTGCTTGTTGAAGCGGTGGCGGTAGGTGGCGTTAAGTCCGGCGCTGTACGATTTCACGTCGCTCTCCGAGCTGCTGCCTATGCTGCTCTGCTGCTCGCCATACAGGAGGTTTTCGCCCAGATAGCTGCTCAGCGTGTTGCTGCTCTGATAGCTGAACTTAGGGCGCAGCTGCAGGGTGTTGTCGGCGTCTATCTTATATTCGAGGTTCATGTTCACGCGGTGGTTCCAGTTGGTCATGTCCGACTCGCTGTCCTGCATGTACGACATGCCCGGCAGTGCCGACTCGAAATACTCGCGCTGCAGTTTCTCCTGATAGTCGTTAGACGACTGGTTGAAGAAGTAGCTCGACGTAAGCTTCAGCTTGTCGTTCCATTCGTTCACATAGTTCAGGCCTATGCCGTTGGTCTTGGTCACACCGCCGAGCGAGCCCACCATGAAGTTGTCCGTGCTGCCGCGTCGGCCTCCGCCGCGCCTGCCCCCGCGCTTTGAGCTTTGCGCCGACATAACTCCCGACAGGTCTTCCTGCGAGAAGTTCTGCTGGTTGACGTTGTTGCTCATTCCGAGTATTGACAGCCTCTGCGACTCGTCAAATATGTTGATGTTTCCGCCGGCGTTATAGCGGTTGTCCGTGCCGTATCCGCCGTACACCTTGCCGAACACTCCTTCCTTGTAGCCGCTCTTTGTAACGATGTTTATCGTCTTTATCTCCTCTCCGTCGTCAAATCCGGTAAACTCGGCCTGGTCGCTCTTCTTGTCGAACACCTCTATGCTGGCTATTATGTCGGCCGGAAGATTCTTCAGCGCAAGGTTTACGTCGCCGTCGAAAAACTCCTTGCCGTCCACCATCACCTTGCTTACGCTCTCGCCCTGGGCCTGCACCTCGCCGCCTTCAACCACAATGCCGGGCATCTTTGCCAGCAGCTCTTCGGCGGTGCTTCCGTCTAACACTTTAAATGCCGACGCGTTATACGACAGCGTGTCGCCTGCCTGCTGCGCACGTGTTGCCCTTCCCTCTACCGAAAGGTTTTCGAGCATGGTGGCGTCCTCGGTCAGACTTATGTTCATCACCTTGTTGTCATTGCTGCCCAAGCTGACGCTCTTCTCATATGTCTTGTAGCCCATGTAGCTCACCTTTATGCGGTATTGTCCTGCCGCAAGATTGTCTATTCTGTATTTTCCGTCCATGTCCGACACGCCAAGACGGGTTTTGCCGTCGTTGGGCGTTATCGACACCGTTGCTCCAGGCAGCGGGTCGGACGTCGACTTGTCAGTAATCTTTCCGCTGACAACGGTCTGTGCCATTGCACCGGCCGCCGCCGAGCAGCATATCATCAGAAGCATCAGCAGTCTGACTATAAATCCAGGGTTTCTTTTCTCGTTCATTTTCATATCATTTTAGCGGTTTATGTTGCAAAGATATTGTTAAAACGGGGTTTTCTGCAACACAAATTCGCCGTGTAAGGGTAAACGACATATAAGTGAGGGTAAACGGCATGGCTCATTTTTCACGTTACAGAATATTTACACTATCTTTGCAACGGGAAAGATTTAGTAACGCAATAACGATAATTTATGCTAAGAAAGATACCTCTGATAACCGACCTTCTCTTTGCCTGCGTGCTGTTGCCGGCATTGTGCTTCCTGCTTCCCATAGAGCGATGGATAGCCAACAACCTGACGTTTGTCTGCATACTGGCGTGCTGGCTCTATGCCGTTTATTTCTTCAACCGCTATATCACGGTGCCCATGTTCTTCCAGACGCGCCGCAAGGTGATTATAGCCCTTATCCTGATTCTTGCCACAATATTGATTACATGGCTCATATCGCAGTATCAGATGGACTTTCCGCACAGGCCGGTGCGTCCACGCCGCGTAAGGACTGTGGCCAGGGCAAGGCTTCATCAGCAGGCAGTGTGGTTCCTGTATGTCGCAACCATCACCTTCAGCACGGCCGTGGGCCTGCTCACCGAACTTATCAGGCAGATTGTGCGCAGCCACGACCTCGAGACGGAGAAGAAGAAAGCGGAACTTGCCTTATACAAGGCACAGATCAATCCTCACTTTCTTTTCAACACGCTCAACACTCTCTACGGCATGATTGTGATGAAGTCGCAGCAGGTGGAGACAGCCTTCATGCAGTTTATCTGCCTGATGAAATACATGTACACCAACCCTACGAAGGAGGCCATACCCGTTGAAGAGGAGATCGACTACATACGACAGTATATCGAGATACAGAAATACCGCACCGAAAACAAGGACAGCATACAGCTGTCTTACTATAACGACAACAAGCGGCAGGGACTGCAGATTGTGCCCATGCTGCTTATAACCTTCGTAGAGAACGCCATAAAATACGGTCTGTCGTCTACCGACGACCGCCAGGTGTATATCGTCATAAGGATTGAAGACGGCACGCTGTTCTTCTCTACGCAGAACCAGAAGCCGACAGACCGGCGCGGCCACTCTGCCGGCATAGGCATAAGCAACTGCCGCAAGCGGCTCGAACTGGCCTATCCCAAGCGCCACAAGCTCGAGATAAACGACGCTGACGGACTCTACACCGTGCTGCTGAGCATAACCTTAATAAACTAACCACATACAACGACGACAGGAACAATGAGATGTATTGCCATTGACGACGAGCCGATAGCTCTCAACATAATCAGCGAGTTTGCCCGGAGAATGGGCAACATAAGCGTTGAAACATTCACCAATCCCCTCAAGGCGCTCGAAGAGATAAGGCGCAGCAAGCCCGACATAGTGTTCATTGACATAGAGATGAAGGGCATGAACGGACTCGAACTTGCACGTATCATTTCGTCGGACGTGATGTTCATATTCACCACGGCATACGCCCAGTTTGCCCTCGACGGCTTTGAACTCAACGCCATCGACTTTCTTCACAAGCCGTTCTCGTTCAACAGATTCGAGGTTGCGGTGTCAAAGGCCATAAGGCAAAAGGACCTGCAGGAAAGGGCGCGCCATGCAGAGGAAGACTTCTTCATAGTGAAGTCTGAATATAAGAACATCAAGATAAGCTATGCCGACATCTCGTTCATCGAGGCGCTGAACAACTACATCAAGATTCATCTTAACCACGAGCGCCCCGTAATGACGCAGATGAGCATGAAAAACATTGAGGAGATTCTGCCTGAAAGCACCTTCATAAGAGTTCATAAGTCGTTTATAGTAAACAAGACGGCAATAATAAGCTTCACCAAAAACGACATAACGCTGGCCGGCAACAACACCATTCCTATCGGAAGGGCATACTCTGCCAACTTCGCCTGCTGCATGAACGGCACAGGCAACGCCGATAAGCAACAGCCGAATGAAAACAATTAGGTTCCGACTTGCCAAAAGCCGGAACCCAAACTAAAAACAGATTGATTTTCAGATACATGCGTCTACTTAAACGTCTGGCACACCACAACTGTCTTTACGCCTGCATCGGGATATTTTGCCTTGTAATATTCGGTAAGGTCTTCATACATCCAAGGCTGCGTTTCAACAGGTGAGGGAGAATATTCTTTTTCTTTTCCGGATGATACGGCAGACTCATTATCTACCTTTGGCTCAACCATAAACACATCATAAGAATGGTATTCGGTTTTAACATCATCCAATATATAATAGAATGTCCACTCCATCGACGACACGACCTGACCATCAGGCGGAAGGAGCTTGTACGATTCAGGAAAATCTGAACTATCTACGTCTTTCTTTGAAAGTGCTCCATAAGCCATAACTTCATTATTATTGTCTGCCAATAGCCAGTTATTCATGTCGAAACTAAATACATACGAACATCCAAAATGTATACTGCCGTTGCTTCTGATGTCATTCTCTATCACTGCCTTATCATCGGCCTCAACAATATAGCGCACGTCAACAGGTTTATAAGACCGCTCATCAATAAAGCTCACGGGCAGTCCTTCGCTCTCTTTCTCAGTCTTTGACATTACCTCCAGCAGTTTATATTCAGTCCACGACGATTCGCTCCTTCTTTCATCATAATAACTTGTCTCGCTGACACGCACCTCATACTCATATCCTTCCTCATAATCTAATCCGGAAATAAACGTAAGCGGCTCCCATGCCTGCGTGCCTTCTTTCCTCACGGCATAAGCTTCAGTGAAGAAGTCGCTGCCATTAAAAATTACATAAGCCAGCTTCTTCGATGCCACTGTCATAACATATTCTTCATGACCGGTTACCTTTACGCCACCTTCTTCATCATCTTCATTCAAGCATCCTGCAAGACAGAACGCACCAGCCAATAACATCAACACTGGTAACCATTTTATTTTTTCCATATCACAATATTTTTTAGTTAAACAATCACACTTGTCTCATTCTGCAGCACCTATTTCAAGCCTTACCGACTGCGGCTCGCTTTCGGTTACAAAGACTTTCTTAACCGGCGTAACGGCATCATAAGAGCCGACTCCACCCTTCATGCAGCCAATGTAAATCATGTTTGAGTCGTTGAGCGCACACGGCACCCTGAACGTCTGCTCCCTGTCTGACGTCATCGTTACGGGATAGTCCATCAGCACACGGCCGTCGCGATAATAGGAGTTGAAGGGTAGCTCGTCGCCTCCGTAGTTTATCAGATTAGACACGACAAACTTGTCATTGGCGTTTATCTTGCCGTCGCTGACAACGGTTACGTCTATCCAGCGCTTTAGCGGAACGTAAAGGTTATGGCTGTAGAACTTGCCTCTCTCAAAGTGAAGATTGTCATAATAGAAGCGCAACTTCTGATCTTTGTTGTCGGCCTTTATGTCTTTCGGCATGATGTATTTTTCTTCTGAGAGCGAAGAAAGGTCGAAAATGAGGTAGAAGTTTCGCGACGCCGACGCGTCGTTGCCGTTGTCCTGCAGCTCGTCGTCACGCAACTCGAAATACAGCCGATAGTTGCCGTCCTTGTCGGTAATGCCTTCTGCCTTGTGGCGCGTCGTCTGCTGACCGAGCCACACCGACTCATTATAATCCACACTCACCTTAACTCCGGCAAGCGGCGTCCCGTCGGCAGTGCGTGCCACACCGCTTATCATAGTGCTGCTCGCGGTAGGTCCTGAGATAAAGTCGTTCTCCTCATCGCACGACACGAGGCAAAGCACACATGCCATCAGCCAAAAGAAATTAATAAAGCTGCAAGTTTTCATATCCGTAACATTTAAGATTTTGTCTACATATTAAACGTTTTTATTTACAAAACCTTGCATCGGCGAATAAAAAAACTTGCAGCTTTGACTATACTTTCACATTATGCCGCACACTGAACGGCGTCAGCGGCACGCAAGCCCACTACTGTCCAGACACACGAGCAAAGGCTTTCAGCATGTCGCAGCGCGTGGTATAACCGTCGACATACTGCGGATGCTGCCTTGCAAAGCTATACAGCGCGCTCATGGCCTTATACTGACTTGAGGCAGGACGCGGGATGTAAACAGGGTTATAGTCGCGGTCGTACTTGACATCAAACCACGGATCCTTGTCGACAAAGGCCAGCGCATAGAGCGCCTTGTAGCGCATGTTGAGGTCGGAAGACACAACACACTTGTTGAGATACTCTACGGTCTTGCGCGCAAAGTCGAATTCGCCGTTGCGGGTGCTGTCATAAATGCTGTGCCCATAATGCGTAAGGAACCAGCAGTCGCCGTAGCACGAAGCCTGATAATGCATCACGGCAAGCTCATAGGCACGCATATCCTTCTGCTCTCCCTCGCGTGCAAGGTCGTAATTGGCCTGCAGCTGCAGCATGTCCTTGCAATATCTTAACTTCATATTCTCTTTAGGCTCACCCTTTCCGGGGCCGTCGGTGTCGGGCATGTTAGGCAACTGGCGGTTGAACCAGCGCGGAAGGCTGTATTTTCGGTTGGCCATATACCAGCTGATATTCTGCTGCGACAGGAAGCCGAGCGACACTTTCTCGAGATAAGGCAGGGCGTCGGCAAAGCGGCCTTCGGCCATATACCTTGTGCCGATGAGGTCGTTGTAATAGTTTTTGTTGGGATATACTTGCGAAACGACATACAGCTCAAACGGGTCTGACTGCTCCATGCTGATATACTTGAAGTAACCGGCCAGGACGTCGGCGCTGATTGTGTCCATGACAGCAAAATATTCGTTCCACGGCGAATAGTCAGAGTTCCACGCATAATCGCCCTCAATCACATAATCAGGCTGCGAGTGGCGTCCCTTCGTATAGAAATCCTGCTCATTCTCTTCCATCATTCCGAGCAGAGCCAGAGCCATGTTCACGCGGCCAGTGGCCATGCATTTGGGCACAAGTGCATTGTAGACCACGCGCTCCTTTACGTCGGTGTAATGGTTCGGATATATGTCCGACGTGCCGCGCTCATCCCTGATAAGCTCGTCGAGCCGCTGCATCTCCTTCAGCAGATATGCCGAATAAGACGGACTGAACATGTTGCAGCCCGTTGAAGCCAGCAGGCGTATGCAGCGTGCGTTGTCCTTCATGCGGGGCGTGCCGTCCATAGCCATGGCCTCGTCAAGCTCGGCAACGGCCTCTTCCGACATTCCGAAGAGATAATATATCATGCCTATGGCCGACTTCCACAGGCAGGGATACTCGTTCTTGCCGCTTCTCACCACGTTTTTGGCAAAGTCTACGAAGCGCATTGCGTCTGCCTTATACACCACGCGGGCGTCGATGGTCTTAATCCAGTCTTCGTCCGTGCCGGTGCCTGTGGCCTGGTCGAGCGTCTCCTGCACGTTGTTTACAAAGTCCTGAACGAGATATATCAGCGTGGGCGAGTTTGGGTCGTCGAGATATATCTTCTGTATTCCTGCCAGGTTGCGGTAGTTGCGCATGCTCCACTTGATGCTCTGCATGTCGCCCTGCTCGGCGTATATGTTGCATGCCTCGATGCGCTTGCCCGTGTTGAGCAGCGCGCGGGCATATATATTGCGTGCAACCTCGCGCCATACTCCCTTCGGCAGGTTCTGTGCCGTTGAGTTCCAGAAGGATATGTTGGCCTGGTCGTAGCCCAGCATCATGTTTGCGCGCATCACCATCAGCGCGTTTAGCTCACGCAGTCCGGTCTTCATGGCCATCGTGGCGCTGTTGCGTATCGAGTTCAAGGTAGACTTTCGCTTTGTCAGCTGCTCCTTGGTCGGATAGTCCCACGAGTCGTAGCTAACCTCGTCGCACACCTGCAGATAGCTGTCGAGCAGCTTCATGTAGCGCTGCATCAGCACATCGCCGCGGCTGCGTGCCGCCGCATCAATCTTGTCGCGGTTCCACCTGTAATAGTCCGTACTTGTATCAGACATGTCGCCGGCATATCTTTTCCAGTAGGCATTGATGTCTTCGCGGAACGGCGAGTCCATACTCTCGCGCCTGAACACGCTGAACATGTAATTGTTGTGCGTGGGAGCCTCGCTTACACAGGCCCAGGCGTCGGCACACAACGCGAGGGCAAAGAGGCTAACGAAGATAAATTTTTTCATAATCTTCCGGTTTAAATCGGGTTATATTCTGGTTACTCATGTCGAAAAGCAGTATCTCGCCGTTGGCGTCGGCGCGCTTGCGGCTCACGGCGTCCTTGGCTCTCATTATGTCGTCAAGCTCAACGCGGCGCTCTACTATGCTGTCGCCGGCCAGCACGGGCAGGTCGTCGTCGGCATGCATGATGCCAACGTAGCGGCTGCCGCGGAACAGTATGCGCCAGCTGAACAGCGGATAGGCCGACGCGAGCGGCAGATTGTATGAGGCAAGACTCGACATATAGGGCGCAGCGTCGTCCATGTCGAGTATGGGCTTGCTACACTCAAGGTCGGTAAAGTCGCCCGTGTTATACATCATCAGCACGCCGCGGTCAACGGGCGGAGCCGGCTGCGAGAGCTGGTGAAGGCGTATTGTGGCCGACAGCCGTATGCCGTCCTTGCCGGCCATGTCGCGCAGCTGCTTCAGAAATCTGTAATAAGCCGTGCGCGTGCGCATGGTCCAGTCGCAGTCTATCTGTATCTCCTTCACGCCGGCCACGTCGTTGGTCTCGTTCATCTGGCGCACGCGCCTGTATATCTTCTCTGCCAGACCGCTTATGTCGCGGCGCATGCAGCTGTTCACGATATATACCACGGGCACCACTTCGATGCCTTTAGGCACTGCCGTAACAAAGCGCAGCGTGGCGTTGGGTACGGGGCGGCCGCTCTCGTCCTCAACGACATCGAAGTATCTGATGTACATGCGACTGACGTTATGCTCGCGCATAAACTGCTCCTTAACGCTGTCCATGCGCAGAGTGGTGCTCCAGTAATAGACCGAGCGCACCGCATCGCCGCCACGCCTGCCGCCGCACGACAGCAGGGCCACGGCCACAAGGGCCATTGCCATTATTTTGATTATTGTTCCTTTCATTGCGGCAAATATACAGAAAAATAAATAATACGTATATATTAAGCGCAAATTTATATAAAAAAGGCCGGAAATTATTATCCTGCCGGCACCGGGCGCACCGCCTTACGGCATATTTCGGCAGCAAGGAGAACGGCGGGCAGCCCAAGGGCGGAGCAGCACTGAAAAGACGCACGGAATGCATGCGGAAATCAGGGCAAGACTGACGGCCGTGCAAAAGGCCACGTTTCGCATTGCAAAAGGTGCCCTTTTACAGCCTAAAAGACGGCCTTTTGCAAGCTAAAAGGGCATCTTTTGGAAGAGTGTTGCTAAACCATTGATTATCAAGATATTACAAAACAAGCAAAAGTCGGCACGAACATGGCGCCCGACAGCATAAAAAAGCGAGGGCCGGAGCAACATCTGCCCCGACCCTTCACAGAAAAAAAGGAATGTAAAAAATGTTAGTGGAAAAATTTATCTACTTTCTCGGCAGCGTCGCGTCCGCTTGCCATCGCCCTTACAACGAGCGACGGACCGCTGACAACATCGCCTGCAACAAACACATTTGGAGCAAGCTCGGGCAACTCGGGCTTCAGGAATCCCATCGCCAGCAGCACCATGTCGGCCTTAATAACCTCCGGACTGCCCACGGCCTCCATTATCGGGCGGCCGCCTTCAGGATTGGGTTTCCATGTTATTTCCTGCACCTCAACGCCAGTCAGTTTGCCGTCCTTGCCGATAAACTTCAGCGAGTTGATGTTCCATCGCCTTGTGCAGCCTTCCTCGTGCGAGGTGGTTGTCTTCAGCGTGCGCGGCCAGTTGGGCCATGGGTTGGCAGGGTCGTCGGGACCTTCCGCGGGCTTCGGCATAATCTCTATCTGCGTTACGCTCTTGCATCCCTGGCGGTGAGCCGTACCTATGCAGTCGCTTCCCGTGTCGCCGCCGCCTATCACGAGCACGTCTTTGCCCTTGGCGCTTACCAGTTGGTCTTTAGTATATTCGCATCCGGCGAGCACACGGTTCTGCTGTGCAAGCATGTCGAGCGCAAAATACACGCCTTTAAGCTCTCGGCCCGGTATGGCAAGGTCGCGCGCCGTGGGCGTTCCCGTGGCTATCACGTAGGCATCGAAGCCTTCGGGCAGCTTGCTAACGTCGATGTTCTGATTATATTTAAAGGTTATTCCCTCCTGCATCAGCACGTCTATGCGACGGTCTATCACGGCCTTGTTGAGCTTAAAGTTAGGTATGCCGTAACGCAGCAGTCCGCCGGCATCCTCGTTCTTGTCGAACACCGTGACGGTGTAGCCCTTCAGGTTAAGGCGGTTGGCAGCCACGAGTCCGGCAGGTCCGGCTCCTATCACAGCCACCTTCTTGCCGTTGCGCTCAGGATGATGTATGCGCACATAGTTCTCCTCAAAGGCGTGTTCGGTTATCGCAGCCTCATTCTCGCGGTTGGTTGTAGGCTCATGCTCCACAAGATTGAGCACGCAGGCCTTCTCGCAGAGAGCCGGACAGATGCGCCCTGTGAACTCAGGAAAGTCGTTGGTAGAGTTGAGCAGCCTGTAAGCCAGCTCCCAGTCGCCTTTATACAGAGCGTCGTTCCACTCAGGCGGCTTGTTGCCCAGCGGACAAGCCCAGTGGCAGAAGGGCACTCCGCAGTCCATACAGCGCGATGCCTGCATGCGGCGGTCGTTAGAGTTGAGCGTCTGCTCCACCTCGCCAAAGTCATGTATACGGTCGTGCACCGGCCTGTGTCCCGCTTCCTTGCGGTGTATAGTCAAAAATGCTTTTGGATTTCCCATGTCTGTTATATTATAAATTCTTTTGAAATTATTTTGTAGGAGGCAAGAAGTTAAGGAGAAATATCCTTGGGCGCAGCGAAAAAGACAAATGCATTATTCTTTAGTAGTTAAAGGAGTTAGAGTAGTTAAAGGAGTTAAAGTCAATAGCCTTGCTGCTTCTTATCACCACTATGCATTGGGATTTTTCACTCTCGTTCTTCACTCTTCACTTAATCAACATTTGGATTTTTCACTTTTCATTTTTAATTTTTCATTGCGCCCTGCGCCTGTTCTTCACTTAGAATTAATAGTCTCTCTGCATGTCGGCAATCTTCTGCTGGAGCTTTCTTACCTGCTCTTCCTGCAGCACGCGCTTGTATTCTATTGGCACTACTTGCACGAAGTCTTCAACGTAGCGGTTCCAGTCGTCGAGCATTGTGCGTGCCAGCTTAGAGCCGGTGTAGAGATAATGCTGGCGTATCAGTTCGTGCAGTTCCTTGCGGTAGTTGCTTTCGTCAACAAGGTTGATTTCCACCATGTCCATATTACAGAAGTAGTCGAAGTTGTGGTTCTTGTCCCAAACGTATGCCACTCCACCGCTCATACCGGCAGCAAAGTTGCGTCCGGTTTCGCCCAACACTACCACGCGACCGCCCGTCATATACTCGCAGCAGTGGTCGCCGGCGCCCTCGATAACAGCTATCGCACCCGAGTTTCTCACTGCGAAGCGCTCTCCCACCTTTCCGTTTATATATAATTCGCCGCTTGTTGCACCGTATAAGCCCGTATTGCCGGCAATGATGTTGTCCTCAGCCTCAAAGTTGCTGCGCACAGGCGGCAGTATGGCTATGCGCCCGCCGCTGAGTCCCTTGGCAAAATAGTCGTTGGTTTCGCCCTCGAGCTTGAAGCTTACGCCACTTACGAGGAATGCTCCGAAGCTTTGTCCGGCACTGCCCTTAAACTTTATGTTGATGGTTGAGTCGGGCAGTCCGTCGTATCCGTACTTCCCGGCAATCATTCCACTGAGCATCGTTCCTACGGCGCGGTCGGTGTTCTTTATGGCGTAATCTAGGTTTACCTCCTCTTTTTCCTCTATGGCTTTCTGCGCTGAGCGTATTATCTGACGGTCGAGTATGTTACCGAGGTCGTGAATCTGTGCCGTGGTGTGATACAGCGAGCAATTGCCGCTCTCACGGTTGAGCAGACGTGTGAAGTCGAGCATAGACGGCTTGCTGCCCTTCTCGGTTTCTTTCCTGACAATCAGTTCGGTGTGTCCTACTATGTCGTCGAGACTTGTGTATCCCATTTCGGCCAGATACTCGCGCACCTCGCGGGCAAGGAAGGTGAAATAGTTTACAAGATATTCATATTTTCCGATGAAGTTCTTGCGCAGTTCGGGGTTCTGTGTGGTTACGCCGAGCGGACATGTGTTGAGGTTGCACTTACGCATCATGACGCATCCAAGCACGATGAGTGCCAATGTTCCGAAGCCGAACTCCTCGGCACCGAGCAGCGCCATGAGCACAACGTCGCGTCCGGTCTTGAGCTGTCCGTCCACCTGCAGGCGCACCTGACCGCGCAGTCCGTTCTTTACGAGCGTCTGCTGTGTCTCGCTTATGCCTATCTCGGGCGATATTCCGGCAAAGCGCATGCTTGATGCAGGCGATGCTCCCGTGCCTCCCTCGGCACCGGAGATGACTATCAGATCGGCCTTTGCCTTGGCTACGCCGGCTGCAATGGTGCCCACGCCGCTCTCGGCAACGAGCTTCACGCTTATGGCTGCTTTGGGATTGACGTTCTTGAGGTCGAATATCAGCTGGGCAAGATCCTCAATAGAATAGATGTCGTGGTGAGGCGGAGGCGAGATAAGCGATATGCCGGGTATGGAGTGGCGTGTTTTGGCTATTATCTCGTTCACCTTAAATCCGGGCAACTGTCCGCCTTCGCCGGGCTTTGCGCCTTGTGCCACCTTAATCTGAAGTTCTTCTGCATTGACAAGATACTCGGTTGTTACGCCGAAACGGCCCGAGGCTATCTGCTTGGTCTTGCTCGACAGCGAAATCCCGTCGTATTTTGAGTGGAAGCGCTCGTTGTCCTCGCCGCCCTCGCCCGTATTAGAACGTGCGCCGAGTTTGTTCATAGCAAGAGCTATAGCCTCGTGTGCCTCGCGGCTCAACGCACCGAAACTCATGGCACCTACGACAAAATGCTTGACGATGCTCTCTACAGGCTCCACCTTGTCTATGTCTATCGGATTGCGCTTGAAGTCGAGGAAGTCGCGTATGAATATAGGCGCATCTTTCTCATCTACAAGACGCGTAAACTCTTTATATTTCTTATAGCTGCCCATGCGCGTGGCAAGCTGAAGGGTTGATATGGTCTCAGGGTTCCACGCATGCTTTATTCCGTCCTTGCGATAGTGGAAAAGTCCGTGGTTGGGCAGGAAGTCGGTGCATACCGTCTTTGCGAATCCGGCGTCGTGCATGGCAATGGCGTCGCGCGCGATAGTCTCAAGTCCGATGCCTCCTATGGTTGATGTCTCCGTGCCGAAATATGTCTTCAGCAGACTCTCTGACAGTCCGATGCTCTCAAATATCTTTGCTCCACGGTATGAACGGATGGTTGATATGCCCATCTTTGCCATTATCTTGAGCAGGGCTTTCTTCACGGCCTTGATATAGTTGGCTTCAGCTGTCTCATAGTTTTCCTGCACCTTGCCGCGCTTAACGAGATCGTCTAATATGGCGAATGTCATGTACGGGCACAGGGCAGAGGCTCCATAACCGAGCAGCAGGGCTGCGTGCATGGTCTCGCGTATCTCGCCGCTCTCCACGATAAGGGCGGTCTGGACGCGCTTGCCCACTGATATCAGATAGTGGTGAACGGCACTCACGGCCAGCAGCGACGGTATGGCAGCATGAGTCTCGTCGATGTCGCGGTCGGTAAGTATGATGTAGTTGTAGCCGTCGTCAACGCTGCGCTCTGCCTGCTTGCACAGGTTGTCGAGGGCCTCGCGCAGTCCGTCTTCTCCCTTTGCGCACTCGAAGAGTATCGGCAGCTTCACGGTGTTGAAGCCCTTGTAGCGTATGTTGCACAGAATGTCAAGCTGGGTGTTGTTAAGTATCGGGTGAGGCAGGCGCACCATCTTGCAGTTTGTCTCGTCTGGAATCAGTATCCCGGTGCCCACACGGCCGATATACTCTGTCAGCGACATTACGAGATTCTCGCGTATCGAGTCGATGGCGGGGTTGGTAACCTGTGCAAACTGCTGTCGGAAGTAGTCGAAGAACACCTGCGGACGGTCGCTCAGCACCGCAAGAGGCGTGTCGTTGCCCATTGACGCGGTGGGCTCCTGACCGTTGACACACATTGGTATTATGGTGTTTTCGATGTCTTCCTCGCCGAAACCGAACATAAGTTCGCGGCGCACAAGATTGTCAACGGCGTTGCTCACCTTACGTCCGCTCTTCAGCTTTTCGAGCTGTATGCGGTTGGTCGACAGCCACTGGCGGTACGGATGTTCTGCTGCCAGACGCTCCTTTATTTCTCCGTCATAATATATTTTGCCCTCCTGCGTGTCAATGAGCAGTATCTTGCCCGGCTGCAGGCGGCCTTTCTCGGCTATCTCAGACGGTTCGAAGTCCATGACGCCTACCTCTGACGCCACAACCATCATGTCGTTGCGGGTTATGGTGTAGCGTGCCGGACGCAGGCCGTTGCGGTCGAGCATTCCGCCGGCATAGCGGCCGTCGCTGAAGAGCAGCGCCGCCGGACCATCCCACGGCTCCATCAGTATTGAGTGATACTCGTAGAAGGCTTTCAGGTCTTCTGATATAGGGTTCTTGTCGTTGAAGCTCTCGGGCACCATAAGCGCCATGGCATGTGGCAACGACAGACCGCTCATGACGAAAAACTCGAACACATTGTCGAGACTTGCCGAGTCGCTCATGCCCGGCTGTATTATCGGTGATATGTCTTTTATGCTTCCCAGCGCCTCAGAACTAAGCACACTCTCGCGCGCCTGCATCCATCCACGGTTTCCGCGTATGGTGTTTATCTCGCCGTTGTGGCACAACAGGCGGAACGGCTGAGCCAGGCTCCATGTAGGAAATGTGTTAGTAGAAAAGCGAGAATGGACAAGTGCCAGTCCGCTAGTAAAGTAGTTGTTTGTCAGGTCGGGAAAATACTGGCGCAGCTGGAGGCTCGACAGCATACCCTTATATATAATGTTCTTGCTCGACAGCGAGCAGATGTAGAAGTCTTTGTTCTTAACACGACGCTCAATGCGCTTGCGGATAAGATACAGCGTGCGCTCGAAATAAGGCACACGGTTGTCTGTAACGCCGGTAACAAACAGCTGCTTTATGTCAGGCTCGCTAGCCAGTGCCGTCTCGCCGAGGCAGTCGGGATTTGTCGGAACGTTGCGCAGGTGCATAAGCGACAGTCCCTCGCGCTCTATTTCCTCAATCATTATGCTCAGTATGTCCTGCTGCTGAGCCTCATCCTTAGGCAGGAAGACGAGTCCCGTTCCGTATTTTCCCTTTTCCGGAACCGGTATTCCCTGCAATAGAATAAACTCATGAGGTATCTGCAACATTATTCCGGCTCCGTCGCCTGTCTTGTTGTCGGCACCCTCGGCACCGCGGTGTCGCATGTTCTCGAGCACCTTCAGGGCGTTGTCAACAAGTTCATGGCTTTTGTTTCCATGTATGTTGACAACCATGCCCACGCCGCATGCGTCATGCTCGTATTCCGCATTATACAATCCTTTTCCCATAATTAATTGCCTTTAAGTTAATCTAAAAAACTAAATACTTAGCAAAGTGTTTGCAAAAATACAAAAATACTTTCTTTCTGAGAACATTTATTCAAAATAAATTCGACATTTTTTCATCAATAAATTCACAACACTTACAATTAGGCGAAATAGCACCTGCAAATTAAGCATCTGTTAAGCAAAATCCAGAATATTCATTACAAGTTGGAATAAAACCTCAAAAAGTACATTTATGCAAAATGCTTTCAATAAAGAAAGCACGGCAACCTGATGATAAATGAAAAATAAAATTGATGCTGCTATAAGCAATTTGTAATAAAAATAAGGAAATAAAATTGGTTCATTTTGGTTCAAATCATTCTTTGCATCAATTTTTTTATAAAAAAATTAATATTTTTGCAGACACTAAACGTCAATAAGACAAACTAAATGGATACAAAATATACCGAAATAGAGTGCCTTAAACTTGAAATTGAAAAGAGGATGGGTAAGCCGTTGAAATCGCCGACCGACTTCAATCAACTTTCGCTGAGACTACAAAAGGAACTGAAAGAAGAGATTAGCATCTCTACAATAAAGCGAATATGGGGATACGTAGAGGCAAAACACAACACACGATACACCACCTTATCAATACTCAGCCGCTTTATAGGATACATCGACTGGTATGACTTCTGTTTGTCGCTAAGACGTAGAAACATCATGGAACGCGACGCCATGCCGGAAAAACAGATCCGCACAGCAAGCCTTAAGACGGGCGACAAAATAGAACTGGGATGGGCTCCCGACTGCACTTGCGAGATAGAATACATAGGCGACAGCTGCTTCCGCGTGGAGGAATCGTCAAACAACAAACTCTGCAAAGGCGACACTTTTAAGACACTTATATTCAATCTGAACAAACCGCTGTACGTGTCGGAACTAGAACACGGCGACAGCAAGCAGTGTACTTACATAACAGGAAAGGACAACGGACTGACAACTCTGCAACTTACAATCGGACAGTCAGACGCCAAGGCAAAATAACAACCTGTAAGTCAAAACCGCGCAAAAGCAGCGACTGCATAACACGGACATACAAACGATTAATACGTTCTGAACCGTTATGAACCAAACTGCATGCGCATTATCTTTATATTTATTTATATTTTTGCAGAACAAGAGACGAATAAATGTCAAATACAGAACAAAAAACAACACATGAACGTAAAAAAGATATAGAGGTTAATAAATTTAGGAAATGTTTTTTAATAGTTTAGTAAGACTTGTTTTAACCGATGTTCTTTAGACCGTGAGGCCTGAGGAACATCTTTTTTTATGTACCTACACAACGGCCAGACAACAACGGCGCACATAATAACCAGGATTTTGCCTATCGTCTTGTAACATTATTATATAATAATAGGTGCAGCTGCAGCGCACAAAGGCAAGCCTGAGTAAACATAAAGCAGGAAAAAGCCCGCTTAAAGTTAACCAAATTGGTTCTTCCGCAATTTAGTTGAAGCCTAGTTCACTAAACACCATCTTATAACATTTATAACATAACACAAAGAGACTATTTCAACTAAATTGAGGAAGAACCACAAAATGCAGGAAAGGGTTACGACAAAACAACGCAAAAAGATTTTCGGAAGAAACTCGTCACTCGTCACACAGGCGCATAACATTCTGATGGACAAGCCGTTACGGTGTGACGAGTTGCTGTTTCAACTCGTCACATTAAAGGCAGAAAGGCCGAATGTGACGAGTCCGGCAGGCAACTCATCACACCATAACGCATTGATAATCAGCGCAATAGGCAGGAATGTGACGAGTGATGAGTTTTTGCCGAAACATTTTCGGCATTCTTCACCTGCTTATCCGTGTGCATTTCGACCTGCAACAAACTACAGACGACAATAGCTGTACAGATGACCGGAAAGCATAATACGGACGAGAACGGCTATGCTTATACGGAATCAAGACAGCATATACGGCACAACGGGCAATTTTACGTCAAGCGGTTAATTTATAAAAGCTGCCCTTTCGCACGACAAAAGGACACATTTCGGCATGCAAAAGCTGGCATTTTGAAACATGAAAGGACACATACCGCAATGCGGCATATATAGCTCACTGCAAATAAAAACTGATAAACGGGGACTAAAAAGGCACGGAACAAAACGCATCAGCAGACGTAAGGGCATAAAAAAAGGACTCCGCTGAGTCCCTGTCTTTTGTTAACCTTAAATCTAATACTATGAAAAACACAGTGCAAAGATATGAAAGTTTTAACCAAATTGATATCTAAATATGATAAAATATTTACAAATAGGCAGTTTTATTGACATAAATCAACGAAACTGCCTATTAAAATCAATTATTTCTTATAGTTTTTCAAACCAGTGTTGAGGAAGTCGGTGTAATGGCCGATATTCTCGTCATAGCTGTAAGAACCTGCAACAGGCATACCCTTGTTGTCGAGAATAACATAGAACGGCTGTGCATTTGCACCGAACTTGCTGCGCTGCAGATAGCTCCACTTGTCGCCTACGGTGCGGAGCTTGCGCTTACGTCCGTTCTCAACCACCTCGATAGGCTTGTCAAGCGGCTGCTTGTCGTCTACATAAAGTGAGATGAGGATGAAGTCGTTGTTGAGCTTGTCGGCTACCTGAGGATCGGTCCATACGGCTGCCTCCATCTTACGGCAGTTGACACATCCGAATCCTGTGAAGTCAACAACAACAGGCTTGCCCTCAGCTGCAGCTGCTGCCATGCCCTGCTCGTAGTCCTTATACTTAGGCTCAACTTCGTTGTGATAGAGGTTGAAGTCCTGAGTGTTGATAGGAGGAGCAAATGCGCTGACTGCCTTACAGGGAGCACCCCAGAGGCCCGGGATAAGATATACTGTGAACGCAAGCGAAATCATACCGAGCACGATGCACGGAACAGGCATTGCGTCTGTGTTGCCCTGGTCGCTCGGGAACTTGAGCTTGCCGATAAGGTAGAGGCCGAGCATGCCGAAGATGATGATCCAGAGAGCGAGGAACACTTCGCGGTCGAGCAGTCCCCAACCGTAAGCGAGGTCGGCTACAGAGAAGAACTTGAGGGCGAAAGCCAGCTCAATGAATCCGAGCACGATCTTGATGGTGTTCATCCAGCTGCCTGACTTAGGAGCCTGCTTGAGCCATGTGGGGAACAGGGCGAAGAGTGTGAACGGCAGAGCCAGTGCGATGGCGAAGCCGAGCATACCGATGGCAGGACCTGCGATGCTGCCAGATGTGCTGACCTCAACGAGCAGGAAGCCGATGATAGGACCTGTACATGAGAATGAAACGAGTGTAAGCGTGAACGCCATGAGGAAGATGCTCAGCATACCGCTCGTTGACGATGCCTTGTTGTCAACCTTGTTTGTCCATGATGAAGGCAGAGTGAGCTCGAACCAGCCGAAGAACGACAGGGCAAACACTACCAGCAACAGGCAGAAGAATATGTTGAACACGGCGTTGGTGGCCAGCGCGTTGAGCGAGCTTGCACCGAAGATGGCCGTGATGGCAAGTCCGAGGGCAAGGTAGATAACGATGATAGAGATACCATAGGTTATGGCGTCGCGTATACCCTTCTTCTTATCCTTTGTACGCTTCAGGAAGAAGCTTACGGTCATAGGTATGATAGGCCATACGCAAGGAGTGAACAGAGCCACGAAACCTCCGACAAGTCCCATCAGGAAGATATATATCCAAGAGCGGCTTGAACCAGTGTCGCCGCCGTTGAAGTTCTGCAGTTCGTCGATAACAGGCTTCCAGAGGTCGCCCTGTGCGTTTACAGCGGCTGTGTCAGTCTGCAGCGAGTCGGCTCCTGCCATTGCTGCTGCGGCTGTTGTGTCTGTAGCCTCAGCCTCGGTAGTTTCCTCTGCTTCAGGAGCGTCGGCAGGTCCTTCGCCGTTGAATGCGAACTCAACCTGTGTGGGCGGGATACAGTTTTCGTCGTTGCATGCGCCATACTCAAGATATCCGCTTACTTTGTATGTCTTGCCGACAATCTTGAATTTCTGCACGAAAGTAACGCTGTTTTCGAAGTAGCGTAGGTTCATGCCGAACATTTTGTCAAACTGGCTTATCTCCTTTCCTCTGTGTGAGAGTTTGCCGGCAGCCTTAACGCCTTCGGCCTTCTCTGTGTGCAGAGTGGCAGAAATAGGACCGTCAGCAGGCAGTCCGGTTGAATACACGTGCCATCCTTTGTCTATCCGCCCTGTAAAAATAACTTCAAGCTCTGTGGGCGACACTTTTTTCTGGCTCACCTTAAAGTGAACCGGGTCTTGCATCTGTGCTGCAACGGCCAGTGTGAACATGGCGAGCAGCGCTGTCAGGAATGTTGTTTTTAAAAGTTTCATTATTTTTTCTGGGTTTTATGTGTCATTATATCAAGCACGAAGCGGTCTGTCTCGTCCATGCCTCTCTTGCCTATTTCTGTAAGGTTGCGTATGCTCTGGTCTACGTCGTCGTCGATGATGCCCTCTACCGAGGTTACATGCTTGTTCTGTATGGCGAGCATGGCGCTCATCACTGCCGTGCTCACGCCTGTAGTAAGCTTTAGCGCGCAGCTTGGCTTAGCGCCGTCGCATATCATGCCCGTGAGGTTGGCTATCATGTTCTTCACGGCATACGACAGCTGCTCATAGCTGCCTCCCATAAGGTAAGTTATACCGCAGCTGCTGCCCGTGCTGGCAACCACGCATCCGCAGAGGGCTGAAAGTGAGCCCAGATGCTGCTTGATGTATATGGCAGTAAGGTTGCTTATGATGAGGGCGCGTATTGTTTCTTCTTCAGTGTTATGGTTCTCGGCTGCAAACACTACCACCGGCATGGTGGTGCAGATGCCCTGGTTGCCGCTGCCGCTGTTGCTCATCACGGGCACCATGGCGCCGGCCATACGTGCGTCGCAGGCGCAGCTTGTGGCCGAAAGTATCTTTGAGAATATGCTGTCGCCCATTATGCCCTTGCCCAGCGGGCTGCACATGGTCTTGCCCAGCGTGTGGCCGTAGTTCTCGCGCAGGCCTGCTGCTGCGGCAGTCTCGTCCATGCGCTTGGCGTCGAGGATAAACTTCAGCTCCTCGATGTCGGTCTCGGTGGCAAACTCGTAGACCTTGCGCAGAGTGAGCTCCACTTCAACCTGCTTTGCCTCTTCTTCTCTCGGGGCCATATTGTCGAGCATAACGTCGGCATCCTTGCGCAGGTAAACGAAGTTGGTGTGCATGTGCATGATTCTTGCCTCGGCCTCATGACCGCCGGCGCTGCACTTCACGGCTATATAAAGCTTGTCGGGCGCATCCTCCTTCAGGCTTATGTGTATTCTGTCTTCGGCGATATACGCCTTGCCGCGCTCAACGGCCTCCTTGTTGCTGTCCTGCAGCACTTCGAGCTCAAGCTCCGGACGGCCTACTATGGCACCAAGAGCCACGGCTATGGGCAGGCCGATCATGCCTGTTCCCGGTATGCCCACTCCCATTGCGTTTTTCAAGATGTTGGCACTAAGCTCTATGTCTATGCTCTCAGGAAGAGTCCCGAGCAGCTCTCTGGCCTTTGCCACACAAAGAGCTACGGCTATAGGCTCTGTGCAGCCTATTGCCGGCAAAACCTGACTGTGAATCAGGGCTATAATAGATTTTCTTTCTTCTGTTGACAACATTGCTAAGATTTTTAGGTTATACTTACAAGCTGCGAAGTTACAAATTTAAGTGGAAAAAATTTATTTTTAACAAGGAAAATTACGCAAATGTTACAAAAAAGTTGGGCTGCAACACGTCTGCGCCACTAAAACTGCTTACATTTTGTAAACTTTAAGCATAAAAATACATTTTCAGGCGGAATGCTCACGCCAACTGTAAGCCGGCAACACCCGGCACAGACACCGGCAAGGCGTTTTGCAAAAGGCCACGTTTCGGACTCTGAAAGGTGGTCTTTCATCATGCAAAAGACCATGTTTTGCAAGGCAAAAGGGCACGTTTTGCAACATGTCTGCTAACGCGCTGACAATCAGAAGGATAACAATATGCAAGCTGTCCGCCCGTACCACAGCATCTGACGGTCTTTTGCAGCACGACAAGATACAGACCGGCATGATAAAAACATGACAGAAGCGGCGCGCCCGGAGCCACGCCCGAAACACGCCGACGAGACGGCACAGAGAACAAAATTTAGCACGACTGGAGGCAAGAACTAACTATTTTTAGCACTAAAAAGTTGTTGATTTGAAAAATAAAGCCTACCTTTGCCAACAAGAATAAAATGAATTAACATAAGGAAAGGCAAGATCAAGGATTCCGACATTGAGAAACATGCCGGAATCTTTCGTTTTGTCTGTCCCAAAAATAATAATAATCTTTAAAACCAATAAATTATGGCTTACATGTCACAAGAAGGCTACGACAAGTTAGTGGCCGAACTAAAACATTTGGAAAGTGTCGAACGTCCCAAGGCGTCAGCGGCAATTGCAGAGGCCAGAGACAAAGGCGACCTGAGCGAAAATTCAGAATATGATGCAGCTAAGGAGGCACAGGCACATCTTGAAGACAAGATCAACAGGATTAAGCTTGCTATCTCTGAAGCCAAAATTGTTGACACATCGCGCCTGAGCACAGACTGCGTGCAGATTCTGTCAAAAGTGGAAATGACCAACCTGGCAAACAACGCCAAGATGAGCTACACCATCGTGAGCGAGAGCGAGGCAAACCTGCGCGAAGGCAAAATCTCAATAAAGACACCTATTGCACAGGGACTGCTCAACAAGAAGGTAGGCGACGAGGTTGAAATAAAGATACCACGCGGAACCATAAAGCTGCGCATAGAAAAGATTACCGTAGAATAAAGCTCATGAGATACAGCTGTCATGAGGCTTTAAGGCAGGCAAGCCGAAGACTCCTGACACTGAAGCCTCATCACACACGACATCCATAAGCCCTAAGGACCTTACATACAATAATATAAAAACATAACATCATGGATATTTTCTCAAAAATAGCTGCAGGCGAAATACCCAGCTACAAATGCGCCGAAAACGACAAGTTCTACGCATTTCTCGACATCAACCCGCTTGCAAAGGGACATACGCTGGTGATACCGCGCCGCGAGGTTGACTACTTCTTCGACCTCAACGACGACGAGATAGCCGAAATGATGGTGTTTGCAAAGAAAGTGGCCGTGGCTATAAAGAAGGCCTTCCCGTGCCGCAAGGTGGGCATGGCCGTGCTCGGACTCGAAGTGGCACACGCACACATACACCTCGTGCCCATGCAGACAGAGAAAGACATGCTCTTCTCTAACCCCAAGCTGAAACTTACAGAGCAGGAGTTTAAAGAAGCAGCAGACAAGATATATGCCGCTTTCTGCGAGTAATACGGCAGAAGCATGAAGCCACGAAGGCGGCACAAGAAAAAAAGAGTGAGGAGCGCAGGCACAAACAAAGCCGGGCGCTCCTCACTCTTTTTATACATAATAGGCGGCAGGGCTAAATAAACTCGTCGCCATACTTTACCTGCACCTCATTGATATACTTGCGTATAAGCGCCGACGAATCCTCCTTCTTGCATATAAGCAGCACGTTGCCCTTCTCGGCCACGATATATCCGTCGAGACCGTTTATTATGCCCATGTGGTCGTCAGGCAGCTTAATGATGTTGTTGCGGCTGTCGTCGGCTATCACGCGCGAGCCGATAACCACGTTGTCGCCCTCACCCTTGCTCATGCTCTCATATATAGAGTGCCACATGCCAAGGTCGGCCCAGCCGAAGTCGCATATCATCACATACACATTCTCGTTGTGCTCAAGTATGCCGTAGTCTATCGACAGGTTAGGATACGACGGAAAGTTCTCCCTGACAAACTCAAGCTCGCGCTCCATGCTGTATTCAGCCCCCGAAGCCTCAAGCTTTCTCAGCACAGGAGGGAATATGCGCTTAAGACACTCGCAGAGATAATTAACGTTAGAAAGAAACAGCCCTGTGTTCCAGTAGAACTCGCCGCTCTCCATGAACATTCGCGCAAAGTCGCGGTCGGGCTTCTCCGTAAACGACTTAACCTTAAACACATCGTCGCGCTCAGAAGGCTCGCCCGTCTGTATGTAGCCATAGCCGGGCTCAGGTCTCGTAGGCCTTACGCCCATTGTCAGCAGGCAGTCGTGGCTGCCGACAAAGTCGAGACCGTTGATAACGTCAGTCTTGAACACATCCTCCTTGAACACAGCCTGGTCCGACGGCACCACCACGAGACGCGCGTCGCGGTCGGCCCTATGCAGGATGCGGTATGTAGCCCAGGCCACGCTCGGAGCCGTATTCCTGAAGATAGGCTCACTGAGGATATGCTCCTCGGGCAGCTCGGGCAGCTGCTCCCTCACCAGGTCGTGATAGATGTGGTTTGTACTGATATAAATATTTTCAGAAGGAATAAATCCGGCCATGCGGTCGTAAGTCTGCTGAAGAAGCGTGCGTCCTGTCGAAAAGAAATCCAAGAACTGCTTAGGACGGTCTTCGCGGCTGCAAGGCCACAGGCGGCGTCCTTTGCCGCCGGCCAAAATAAGACAATAATTGTTTTTATTCACACTCATTGTATTTACAGATTGTTTTACGAATACGAAGATAAGCATTATTGTCTGTATAACCAATTATTTTAAGTTTTTTCAATTAAAAATTTGTCAATTCAGAATTTATATTTATCTTTGCAGCCGAAAAGAAGCCCAGATGGCGGAATCGGTAGACGCGCTGGTCTCAAACACCAGTGGGGCAACCCGTGCCGGTTCGACCCCGGCTCTGGGTACTAGACAAAAGGCTAAGTGATTAATTGTCAATCGCTTAGCTTTTTTTGCTTGTCTGATTTTCCCCACGTATGCAAAAAATAGTAGTAAATCGTTCTTTTCTTTGATACTATTAATAGATTACTTGTTGAATCTAAAATTTATACTCTATAAAATTTAGTGAGAAAGCCAAAACAAGATAGGGCAAATTCAGATTAAATTCTTAACTTTGCAAACAATTCGCGTCTCGGATAGAAGCATTAGGATTGGAGATTATAAAAGTTTGCAATCGGATAAAATGCACCAAGAGAGAAGCTGGTTATACTTGATAAATATTTGTAGTTATGGAAACTGTAAATGCAATACAAGAAACATATAATATCTGGAATTGGTTGTCACCACTTATCAGTGGTGCTATTGGAGCTTTAATTGGTACTTTTGGAGGAGCTTATTTTTTACACTGGAAGCAAGAGAAGAAAATCAAAAATGTACGTTTGATGGCTATTAAAGCGTTGGATATTTTCAAGGAATATGCTCAACAAAAGAAAAGTTATGCAGATACAGCAAATGAGTTTAACACGAAACTTAGTATTTCAGAGAAAAGAGCTGTTGTTGTAGCCTTGCATAAACTTGGTGTTCCTTTTGAAGCTCCGACAAAAGATGTTTTCGATATTAGAAACATAAGGTTTAAGGACGTCACTATAGACAAAGACGAAATTACCGCCATGATTGTACAAATCAATAAGGGTAATTGTGATAATCATTTCTTTACTGATATAGAATCGTATTTCGCATCTAATTTACGACTTCATGCAGTTAGAAATGTCGGCAAGAAATATGTTGAAGAAGTCCATGCAAAGAGTTATGTTGAAAAAGAAAAGCCAGATACAATTATAAATCCACCAGATTGGTATAAACTGTTTACGCCTGGTGAACTTCAGACAATATTGGTATTGAGAACACAGCTGGCTAACACTGATTATTTTTCTCAAAATGGACAAGCTGATTCTAATAAAATTAAGGATTTAATAAGGGAAATAGAAATTGGATTATGGGATAATTATCTATTTTATGACTATGAATCTTTTATGAATATTCGGGCACAACATAATTTGGCCAATGTTGTACAGAACATGCTTATGATAAACCAACAACAAGCTAATGATAGAAATAATCAAGTAGAAGTAACTGAAACAAATAATAAGAATGGCGACCGCTAAATTGAGGTCGCCATTGCTGTTTATAATTCCATTCTACCACTTTTCTTTTTTTTTGGGGGGGGCGGATATCTTATTTTCAAAAATTCTCTTCACATTTTGGCCTTTGACGGATTTATAATAACTGTTACATTGACTCACTTAGCCTTAATTTATACAGTATCGATTTAATTCTGAATAGCAGTTAAGATTCCATTATCAAAATATAAGTAGGAGTTGGTTTTATATACCCATTGTTCAGTCTCTTTTCCATTTAGTACAGTTCTGTTCTTGGAATCTGGCTCACCCCATGCTTCTATGCACATTTTATCAGTCATTCCTATTTTTACTTTCTTCTTTATAATAAGTAATGCGTACTCTAAACCATATTTTTCAACTATAGAGTTTTTCCATCTTTCAAATTCGTTCTTATCCATAAAACAAGAGAAAAAAGCAGCATTTGTTTCTCCTTTAGTTAAAAATATATTTCTTATGCGTGCTTTTATTTCATTTCCATCAGAATTTGTAAGAATAGCATACAATTGCATTGTTACTTCATCATCTACAAGCTGTATATCTGTACATTGCCATTCGCTCTTATCTCGTAGGTTGATTATTTGCTTTGTTTTTGTGTCAATAGCTGAATGATCAAGTGATGGTTCTGTAATAAATTGGCACCCTTTCCCTTTTGCTCTTCCCGTGTATATAAATGATTTTCCTATATATTTTTGTTTAAGTTTCTCGTAATATCCAACAAGTAAAGCATCGTCCAATGAATAATATGCCACTTCCCACTTACTTTTTTTCCCATCTTCATTTCTCAATTTGAATATAACTTTATCTAGTTTATACATTCCTGTGTAATTTTCGTCTAATTTAAATTCAAATCCATCAATGGTATAGTACTTTCCTCTAAGTCTGTCATTCTTTGTATCGCTACTTCCCCATTTTTTATGAAAGCTAAGCTGCTTTTGGGTAAAAGGTAAAATATATATACTTTGCCCTATGAATTGTCTGAACTGCCCATTGATGTTAGTTAAAGCGGTTTCCTCTGTCTGGTATTCATTTGCTATTATGTCATAGTTCAAATTAAAATTCGACAAGCTGTCATATTTTTCAATTTGTTGCGTTTGTTTTGTATTAACTTCCGTTCTAATACTAATCTGGGCATTAGAATATGTAAAACTTCCCCAAAAGACAATAAAAACTATTAGCGAATTTCTCATATATTACTATTATTTAGTTATGATTATATGCTATATAAAATAATCGTGAACCGCATGCCACACTCTTACTTGAAGGTTGTATGAAACCCTGAATACAGATGCAACAATAGCAACCCACGCTATATGCGTGAGAACCACTATGCTATCCTTGTATTCAGATTGAAAATTTCCTACGTTTTCAAGTACAAGATAAGCATAACGCTTCTTCTAATTCTAACATGTCTTAGAAAGAGTTTCCTCAATCCAGTGGCAAAGATACACAATTTAATTGATTATCTGGAATATAGAGTCTCAAACGATCAAGTTGTATCTTAATTCCTTTACTTTTCTTTCTGTTGCGGCACTCTTGTTCCATATCTAAGTCTGTGCCATTGTTCCCTGAACCAGTCGGCAATCAGCTTCCTGCTTATTGTCAGGTTCAGCCTGCTTTCATCGTCAGGGGCGTTTTCACCTGTAAGATATCATCCTTTATGTCGAAGTTCCGTCTGTGCTGCTCTGAATAGACTTTACCGCTACATTTCAGGGCTTCTTTTTTGACTATAAGACTTTCAGTCATTTCTTTAGTGCCCCAGCATGGCACAAAACTTTTCCAAGCATAGCATTTCCCTGAACATCGGGAGCCATTTGAAAGTCATGTCTATGATTATGGTGAGCCGTGGTAGTTTCTTTTCTTTCATGTCAAGTATGTTTCACTACAGAAGAAACATATGCTGTTTATGTCTTAGCACAAGACTTGTAAAGCCTACATCCCGACATGAATGTCGGCAAGTATGCTCCGTTCTATTTTTTCCACCGGTTCATCAGTGTATCTCTTCACGATGGTGTGACGGCTCAGATAGTCGATGCTGTCGCACAGTTCGCGCAGGATGGTTATCTGGTGTGAGGACAGCAGCAGGGTTTTGCCCCCGGCTTTCAGCGAGCGTATGATTTTCTTCAGCTGAATACAGCCGTATAAGTCGACACCGTTGAACGGCTCATCAAGTATATACAAGTCGTTGTCCTGCAACAGCAGAGCCATAAGCGCCAGTTTCTTTTTCATGCCGGTAGAATATTCCGATGCATACCTATGCAACGGCAGCTGAAACATTTTATTCACTTCTTCCACCTTTGCACTGTTGATCTTCTTGCCTTTTGCTTTTATACAAAAATCTAGATACTCATATCCGGTAATCAGCGAATAGAAATGAGTCTCGGCCGGCAGATAACCGATTGAGATGCCTGACGCCTTGTCTATGCAGCCGTCATAACCGGCAAGTCCCATGATGCAGTTAAACAGCGTTGTCTTACCTGCCCCATTCTCACCGGCAAGCCCATAAATCATCCCCGACTGATAGGCTACCGACAATCCATGCAAGACCATTGTCTTGCCGTAGTTTTTTGACAAATCTGTTATCTTTATCAGCTCCATATATTTTTTAAATTGTCTTTAAGGAATATACAGCATAATACGTTTATCAGAACAAACGGAACTAGCAGAAGCGGAATAAAACAAGTAAAGAAAAACAGGGGTATAAGCACTATCAGCTGATATACGGCCAGTGATGCTGACGAAAACGACATATGGCGCACCATGCCCATGTTACACAGATATAATATGCTTCCCGATATTACGGAAACAGCAAACAACATATTATCACCGCTGAAGGAAAACGAAAGTATAATTCCGACAAAAGGCACGGCTGTTATTACGGCGTTCCAGACGCTTGACAAGACAAGATGCCGCTGAAAAGCTGAATAATTGAGATAAAAGGTTAGCTCCTGCCGCTGCGGAACGGATGCAAACGACATTGTCTGAACTATTCCCCATACAATCAAGGCTACCTTTCCGATACGGATATTGGCATGCAGCGCCCCTATGACTGTAACTATGAGCAAAAGAAGATAAAACCAGCCGTACATACGGAACATGCGGATATACTCCAGACCGCCTTTGTAGAGAAAAGGCAAGGGGACGGGCACAGACTTCATCTTTATGGTCTTTAGCTTAGGCAAAAGAACGGCAGTTGTCATGACGGCTGCGGCAGCGGCATAATGACTTCTAAGACATTCAATCACAACAAACGGCAAACCTATCAATATATATTCAGCCATGAGGAGTAAAGCAGGACATTTAACTTGCTGCGACAGAAAGTCTTTGTCTTTACGTTCGTTATGATAGCATAGCAGGCATAAAATGACGGCAGCGGGCATAATCCAGCTGTAGCTTGTCTTTATCAGCACATAAAGAGCCAAAAACATAAATGCCGCAAAAAGCAGACTTACGACAACGCCCAGTTGCCTTAAAATCCGCCAAAGCTGTTTCAGCCGTAATACGAAATAGAGAACCGCTATCATTGTTTCCTCATCAATTCAAGAGTTTAATCTCTTCTTATTTTTGTCTACAAGTTCCAAAAAGGATTGCAAGTGTGCTTAAAGCCACGCCGACAGCTATTCCTAAAGCCACTCCGATCTTAATATTATCCATAGCTGCGCCGGCTGCTGTGCCAGCCATAATCCCCAATGCCATAATCGGGCCGCAAATCAAATAATATTTCTTCATGAACTTTATTATTTTGTTGTTATTTTAGAAATGCAAATGTACAAAAAAAGGAGCGATTCTTGTTATTCAATCGCTCCTTTTCTTAGGTCATGTTTAATAATAGTATAAAATTATGCTGTTGTCATTATTTATTCTCACCAATCTCAAACGGCTTCGTTGCCGTGGCGTTGCCGTACTGGATATAGAGCTGATATTTGCCCGGTTTCATGTCGGTAACATCTATAAGATATGGTGCAATATACTTCACAGCTTTAACCACTCGCTCCTTGCTGTCGAAGATCACCACCTTTGCTGGATCCTGCGTGGGCAGAGTGAGGCGGATGCCCGAATTGTTAGGATTGAACGTAACGCGGGCCTCTTCAAGAGCGTTGGCATAGTTGACGGGCAGCTCCGTGATGTCCTTCGGAGAGAACCTTACCATCACCCTCAGCGGCGCTCCCTTCACACCGTCCGGTCTTACATATACAGGAATCTCCGTACCGGGTTCCACCTGCATCATGTTAAGTTCTACGTTGAGCGAGCCGTTGTTTGAAGCATCCATGCCCAGCGTGGTATTCTCGAACACGAAGGTTACTTCCACGGGCTTGTTGTCAGGATTGTCAGCCGAACGGGCCACACCCATAATATAGCCTTTGTTCTTAACGACGTTGTCTGTCTGCATCTTCACCCACGCTGTCTTGCCGGGCTGCTCTGCACGCGAGCGTGTGCTGTATTCGCATATATAGAAAGCCTTCTTAGAGTCATTCAGGCTATAGCCCAATGAGTTGAGATCGCTTATCTTTGAAAGGCTCACGTTGGCCGGGAACGATATAAAGTTCCACTCACCCGGCTTGAAAGTATATTTCAGTATAAGCTTCTTAACCGTTACAAAGCCTTTGTCGACCACCACCTGTCCGCGTGATTCCGGATCGGCATACACTGTCAGCTGGTCTATCTCGTCGCCATCGTTCAGGACAAGTTTTCCGTCTTTTGCCACAGTCTTATTATTGCGCACATAGAAGCGGCACTTAGTTATAGGCGAGGTAAGATATTCATCTGTACCTGGCTGCACGGCCGTAACCTCTATATATGCCGACTTATCCACCGGTATGGTATGAACGTTCAGCACATTTCCCTCTATGGTTGCATATTCGCTTCCGGCTGTTATATAGTAGAGCCCGGTGCCGCCAGAAGTGAACCCTGCGTCAAGCGTATGTGTAAACGGCTTGTTATAGGCCAATATGTCAGTTTCAGGCCATGTGGCATTCTGAGCTTTTCTTACATCCTTTTTAAGATAAACACGTCCAAGCGGGAAGTTCATGTGGTCCTGAGCGTTATCATCAATAACATCACCTGTTATAACAATATTCGTCTGTCCGTCAATAGGCACTTCATACTTACGCAGATATATACCATCGGCCGGTTTCACCGGATTGGTCTTGGCATACATTGTCTGTGTCTCCTTTACTTCACCGTTTACAGAAAGAGAAAAACGGATGTCGCCGCTGCTCTTATTATCTTGTATTCCGTAATACGTAAAAAAGCGTGAATACGGACTGTCTTCAGCAAAGTTGAACGTGAAGCTGCCTTTAGCATGAGTGCTGAAAGTTTTGTAAAAATTGATACCGTCAACAGGGAACTCATATTCGTCGTCAATACCCCTGTCGAAAACAATTTTATTATTATATCCGCTCGTAGCAGCATTCCACTTGACATCCTGTCCGATCCATTTAAAACGCTCGACGCCATTGTCCTCTATCAACTCAGAAAGATACTGTGCTCCGGTTGCAGTGATAAATTTAGCACGATATGCATATCTGTCAGTTGTGTCAAGCAGAGGCACCGTGAAGTTACGGTCGAGCGTCTCCGGTATTGGCAACAGATAATATCCGTCTGACAATGGTATATTGTCTGAAGACACTGTGCTTTTGCCGTCACGCAGACTGAAGGACACTACCTGAACATTCTGTATTTCCTCGCCTCCGGCATTGACCTTAGCCAATATCATACGGCCCGAGACACCGCCGTCGGCACTTGGAACAAGTCCTATCAGCTCAATGCTCTGGGCCTGTGCAGACAGGCCGAGCAATGAGAACAATAAAACAATTATATATCTTGCTTTCATTATCTTACGTTTATTTTGTTTGTATAATCCTTGTTAGATGTGCGCACACGCACGATGTATGTGCCTGAAGGCAACTGATGAGAGTAGCTGTCTGAAGACGTTGTCGTGTAGACGCATCGGCGTCCGGCTGTGTCGAACATTTCTATTACCGACTTGCCTGAGAGCCCTTCTATGCGGCATGTGTTTCCGTCGATGCTTACCGAAGGCTTGCCGCCGGCAACCTGACCTACGCCAGTGGTCTCCTCATGTACACTAAGCACGAGTGCAAAGCGCGACTTGGCTTCATCAACATTATTGACGTCGAATTCATATCCGTTGCCGTCGAGCAGACTCCATCTCTGACCTGTTGACTTGTCAAGCAGTTCTGCCTTGTCGTTAAGGCCATAGCCATAAGATTTTATTGCAGCTATACGGAACTTTCCTGTAGACGAGAGTCGCAAGTAAAGCGGTATCTCAACCTTCTTGCCCGGAAGCACGTTTACCGACAGGTTGCGGTTTCCGCAGACAGTGGCAATCTCGTTGGTCTTAGAGTTGAGTCCTCCCCACATCTTCACGGCATCCTCACCGAGAACAAATCCGGCAGAAGTTTCATCCTGCAGCTTCACCTCCGTACGGTCGGCCAGCTTGTCTGAGTCGCCCTCATAGAGACCGATACGCAGCATCTTGCTTTCATGCAGCATGTAGTGGTCGAACACGCGGCGGCTTATGCTCGTATTCTTAGCCTCTGGCGTTATCACAAGACTCGCACCCGCCTGACGTGTCTGCACGAAGAACGGCTGGAACGGCATCAGTTTCTGAGTCTCGTCATAGTTCTCAACCATATCCCAGGCTGTATATGTGTCGCTTTCAGGATTATACTGGTAGAGATATTTCACCACCTCATCCTCATTCAGCACGACATTATGCTCCTTCGTAAGGTTTATGTTAGACAGATACGGATTACCAATGAGGTTCCATCCTGCGTCAAACTCGCTCTCGCTCGGATAATATTCAAGCATATCTGCATAAGCTGCGTTGCCGTTGCTGAGCAAGCTGCCGAGAGAGGTATTCACGATACCCTCCGCACCTCCGTCAGAGTCAATCTTTATCTTAACGCCGTCGCTGAGCACACCCTGCAACAGCTTAGCCTTTACGCCAAACGACACGTATGGCGATGTAGCCTCTATCACATTCGCTCCGTCTTCATTGTCAGCCAGCGACAGCTCTACAATAGGCTCGAGCGCAACGTTGAGCTTAAGTTCGCTATTGTCGGTAACTCCCGAAAGCTTTATCGTAACAGGATTAACAGCCAGACTGTTAAGGTTGTCACGATTAATCGTCACAATGATATCCTGTTCTGCCGGACCGTTAAGGTCGAGCTCTGATATGTTTGCAGAAGCATATTCTGACTCAACTACAGACACCTGCACCTTGCTTGTCGGATTCTTGCTTATCACGCGGCTCTTTACAGTTATCTTGTTGTTTACGTCGCTTATAATTATAGTGTCGCCGTCAGCATGACCGTCAACCGACAGATTTACCTTTACAGGATATTCACCCGCAGCACCGTCGTACATCAGCATCATCTCACATCCGTCATTAAGGGTAGTGCCGTCAACCTCAAACTTCATTCTGCCGTTATCCTGACTCGACATCGGAACAAACGTTGAGAATGGTTCTGTAGATCCTATCGGACGCAGAGCCAACGTAACCGCCGGTGCCGATTCTGCCTGCTGCATAGCGAAGCTTACTGTTGCCTTCTGGCCAGATGAGAACACCGACGCCTTGCTCATGGTCAACGTATAGAACGAGTTGCTCAGCGGCGTAAGCTCTGCATGGTCAGCATTTGCATAGTTATAAGGTGTTCCGTTCATCACGCCAATGCCGAAGCTTGCGCTTACTCCCTGCGGAGCTGCCACATGGACGGCCTGACCTGCCTCTGTATCCTGACTGTTCTGGCTGAACGTAGCAGTGGGGTGATATGGCATGTGAGAGAAGTCTTCGTTAGACGTTGTTCCATACAGAGTGAGCTGAGTGCCCGTAACAACATCATAAACTTTTCCGTCCTCGTTCGTATGATCCATATCGATGAACGACACCAAACCCGGCTCGTCAAGACGCGGATTGTTCAGCATATACTTGCGTATCTCGTCAGACGAGAGCGCACGGCTCCACAGCATCACCTGGTCTATTGCACCCTTAAACCACTTGTCGCCCTGATAATTCTGTCCAAGAAGCAATGCCGAATTTATCTTGGCAGTAGGCACGCCTGTCGAACGGAAATACTCTGCTCCGTTAAGATATACATGGAATCCGTCTGAAGCTGCCACAAGTGCCACATGCATCCAGCGGCCTACATCCGTAGACTTGAAATAATGTGTGGTAGACCATCCGTAATATCCGTCATTCCAGTGGAAACGCAGATTCTTGTCTGCAATATGTATTCCGCAAACTCCACCGTTGCTGCCGCGGAAGAATATCAGAGGCTTAACGCTCTTGAGCATATCCTCGTTGTCCACACGCACCCATCCCATCATGGTGACATTGTTGAGTCCGTTAAGACTTCCGCTTATCTGAGACGACTGCACAGCAGCTCCGCCACTTGTAAATGTCATGGCCTTACCCGGATCCTGTGGCAGCATCTTGTTGTTTACAGTGATCACCAGCGGCACCATTGTACCGTTCTTGCTTTCGATGGTATCCTTAAGTGTCTTGCTACCTTTCAGCATTTCTACGTCAAGCTGCAACTTTGCCACAGCCTTGCCGTTGACAAACTTCATGTTATCAGCAACCTTGAACAGTCCTGTTCTCGAGCTGATTTCATAAATTCCTTCAGGCTCATTCATTCCGCCTACAAGGCGCGCATTTACATCATAGGCAACATCGCTTTGATCATAAACGTCGATTTCGTTTCCTTCCCAGTTTCCGGCGAGCGAAGGCTCTACCGCAGCCTTATTCTCAAGCACGGCGAGCATCTTATCTGCCAGTCCGGCAGCTTTCACGCCTTTGGCAACAAGCGTCTTTCCGCTTTCGCCAGCCTCCATGTCGGCCACTTTCATCCACACCTTCTGGTCTTCATACAAGCCGCAGGCATAGAGCTGATACTGCTTTCCGCTATGCCATGACAGAGGCAGCTCTATATCAAGAGTCAGCTGACCGGCATCAGAGAACGGACGTATCTGGAACACCTCGGAAGCAGCAACATAATACTGAGTGTTGACACCCATGCTGTCCGGATGCAGGTTTGCATAACGATAGACGCCGAATTCAGGCGACTGATCGCCCGAAGGCGTAAGATATATCGCAGTACCGTTGCCTGTGTCATAGGCTGTACGTCCCTGAGGAGTCTTCACCTCTGACTTGACTGCACCTACAGCCACCGGCATCTTCACATAAGAAGTAACGGCCTGAGTACGCGGAGCCATTCCTGCACGCGAGAAGAGCTCATGCTCCTTGTCAAGCGCTCCGGCATTGAAGTCGTTGTAGTAAACCAAGGCGTCAGCCTCCGATGTGTCATGAGAGAACATGGCGCGCTTAACATCGTTCGCGTTGAGCGCACGGTTCCATATCTTCAGTTCGTCTACACTTCCCTTCATCGCCATGCTCTCAAATCCGTCGGCAAAGAGCGACAGGTTGACAGCACTGTTGAGCGGAGCCCACTGCACTATGCGCGGAGCCGAAGCCACCTCGCTGCCATTTATATATAATGTAACATTTCCGTCACGGTCTTCGCTCAAGGCTACATGCGACCAGCGTCCCTTAGTCAGCGCTCCGCCTACAAGGTCGGTCTGCTGAGTCTCGTTTGTGTCGTATGTTGCACGGTCGAACAGCTGTGCTGGCGCATAGCGGAACTTCAGCTTGCCCTGATCCAGGAACAACGCCCATCCGCGCGTATCGCGCTGCTGCTCTACAGGACGGTTACACAGAATGACACCGTCGTTCTCCGGATTAATCCAGAAGTCTATGGTAAAGTCATTAAAGAAGTAGTCAACATTTCCCAAGTCAATACGGCCGCTACCGTTGCTGTAAAGAGCCTGGCCAGGCTTCGGAGTGTAATCAACAGCCGTTGACTTTGCCGAAGACGACTTGACTGTATATTCAGCCGACTCTGTTGTTACGTCCGGCGACTCGCGCAGGGTCAGTTTCAGCTTAACTCTGTCTCCGTCCTTCAGGTTAGACGTGAAATACTGATACGGATTGTTCACGTCTGTTCCGTTTACATACCATGTATAGTCATAGTAAAGCGGAATAGTCCACTTTGTATCAATTCCGAATGTGCGGCGTCCGTTGACATTAGAAAGTTCTTTCAGCGCAAAGCCGTTCTTGAAGTAGCGGTCAGCCGGATGCTCAAGGTCTGCCACCCACACGCCACGTCCGTAATCGCCTATCACCATTTCCTGGGTGGTATAGTTCAAGGCAAGACGCTTTGCCGAAAGCGGATTATATCCCTTAAGCCACAACGACCATTGGCCAGTATTGTGGTCGCGCAGATATATACCTGACGAAGAGCTGAAGAAATACAGGTCTCCTGTTCCCTCATGGAAGAATATATCGTCACACGAAATTGACGGCAGACCCTGCGAGAGGTTTTCGCTGTCTCCTGTTGTAAGATCATATTTAAGCACCTTTCCGGTCTGTGCAACATATATAACGTTGCTGTTATTCGGATCAGCAGCAATCCAGGCATTAGTAAACTTAGCCGGAACTTTAGAGCCGTTGGAACCGATCACCTTGACAGTCTCAAACGTATTGCCATTGTCTGTCGACTTGACAATTGTGTGGTTGGTGTTCAGCACAAACAGTGTAGGCTTGTCGCCGTCACGTGTTATCGCAAAATCACGCGCACCTGTTCCCGCACCGGTCTCATCCACTGTATTTGCAGACAGGTTTATCGTCTTGCGGCCGAAGTCCTCTATTCGGAAGAACGACTGGGCATTGTTTCCCGGATTGTGAATCAGATACCAGTAGCCTGTACATACATCAGCCATCGAATAGCCTTCATACCAAGAGCTGAGCGATACGCCTTCAAGGCCTCCGCCTCCGCTTCCTGAGAAATAGCATGTGCCGGCATAAGGATTAAGGAAGGCTTCCGTACCCTCATATCCGCGCCAGTTGCCCCAGCGTCCGTAGCGGTATGTCTGAGCGTCCACATCCTGCGTGTTGCCAAGCATTGTCTGGTCGCCAAACTCGTTTACCTTAATAGAATAGTGCAGCTGATTGCCCATCGAGCTGTTTATGTTTGTCCACTCATGATTGTTTATGTCCTTATCCTTTACCAGAAGTCCCGCATCAGAGCCGCGGAACACGCGTCCGCTGCGGTGAGACACGATGCAGTGGTTGTCTGCATTATGACGTGCACTCGTAGTTGTATAGTACTGTCCGTTGTCGGCCAGAGCCTTAAGGCGGTTACCCCATCCGAACTCTCTGAACGTATGTCCGCCGTCACTGCTTATTGCAGAACTCATTGAGCATCCGTAGAGCCACTGGGGATCCTTAAAGTTTACGCCAAATCCGCCGAGCCAGCCCCATGGCGACTCGTTTCCGAAGGCCAGTCCGCTGCCGATACCATTTATATGCTCCTGCAGCGTGCGCCATGTCTTTCCGCCGTCGTCTGAACGGTAAACAGCAGAATATACGCCATAGCTGACGTTACGCGACGCTGTTGCAAACCACATCTGCAAAGGGTTGTCGGGATTCACTTCAAGGAAGCTTTGGGTTGTAGCCTTAAACGGGAACTCGTTCACCTGACTGTAACGCAGTTCTGTTCCGTCCTGATTATACACGTCGAACGTCATGCGCTTTATTTCAAAGCTTCCGTCGCTCTTCGGGGTAAGTCCGTCTTCAGAGTAATATATACTGCGTGATGTCGGTATATATATAATGTTGCGGTTTGTGGGATGGAAGGCAAAGTTCTGAAAGAACGAGCCCTTCATTCCTGTCTCAGGGTGTGTCTCCTTCAGGTTATCCGGCAGCACAATCTGCTTCCAGTTGACGCCCTTGTCCTCGCTGTACCACAACTGACTGCCGAGATAATTCGCGCCAGACTGTATTGCGCCGATAAACTTCAGTTTTCCCGATGCATCTTTAAAGGCATAGCCGCGCTTAAACGACTTATGCGTAGCGCCCTGCACCCTGGTCCAGCTCTGTCCGCCGTCCGTAGTTTCATAGACAGCACTACTGCTGCCGTTCTTCATGAAGGCAAAGAAATGGTTCCAGTCATCCGGGTCTACGGGTATAGCCGAATGTGAGCAGATCTTGCGGAACTCACGGTCGGGTATTCTGTCCGTAACGCAGTCCCATGTCTTGCCAAGATTATCCGTACGGAATATTCCGCCTCCGTCAGGGATAACCATCAAGGCATCAGGGTCAGTAGGATGCACTACTATCCAGTGCACACGGCCCGTATAAGGCTTCTGCTGCACGGGGCGGAAGTAGCCGGGATTACGTATACCCCTCATCCTGTCTTCAGGCGTATAAGGTATTTCGGGATAATATGTCTCAAGCTGTTTTGAATAAAGGCGACGAACCGACTTCATTGTCTCGCCGTAATAAGCCGTATCCACAAACTGATAGATAGAGTCGCTGCTCGGCGTGTGGCCAAAAGTAGGAAGCCACTGCTTGGCATACATACCATACTCGCGCGAACCGCGCACCTTTCCACGATTCGTTTTTATGTATCGGTCCATAATCCTTGTTATTTCCTGCGGGAACCATCCGTCGCGCGCAAGCTTGATGTAGACCTCATCATTCAACAAATCCTCCTTTTTCACCTGTTCATAAGCAGAATCGGGTAATGTGGAAACAGCACGTTCCATCTTCGAACGCTTCTTGTCGTCAACGTTCTTCTCGCGGCCCAGATGTGCCTGCATGAACACGAACGGCAGCAGAAGCGCCACTAATCCTGTCAATCTTTTTCTAACCATAATACCTTTATTTCTGTTTATATAAGTTTTTGCATCAAATAATCTATTATCTGTTTCTCTGATGTGTGTGCAAAATTATACATTTGTAGCCAATTTAAAAAATAATTCGGATTATATTTGGCATAAATTAATAAATTTCCCGTTTTTTGTTCTATTTTAAAAACTTTTAAACAATCATGTCAACAAATACAAAATAATTGACTAACATCAATTCTTACAATTTGTAAGCTATATCAACCAATATTTTGCCATATCTGAAAAATAGAACTATTATTTTGATAAATAAAACAACTCATTCGTAACATATAGAAAGAATTGACTTATATCAAGAAGGCAGCATACAGGAAAGACGGATTCTTGATTTTATAACATTATTTCATTATGCTTAATAGGCATTTCACCCATATTTTTACTATAAAAATCATAAAATATTGACGATTACCGGCCAAATTAAATAATAAACATTAAAAAAATTATGTTCCATTTGTATTATTGCATACATATTGTGTATCTTTGCACCCGAATCAAAAATACATTTAAATTATGAAGATGAAAAAAGAATACGTTTCACCCTCAATTCAAGTGTTACAGATAGAGTCGGAGAACATCCTTAGCGGAAGCAGTATTGGCGATATGAACCAGCTTCCATCAGAGCCAGGAAAACCATTTTACGACTACGAAGACGAAGAGTATTAACAAGACAAATAAGCATTATTATTTAATCAGATAGGACCGTTACATCAGATAACGGTTTTATTTTGTCTGAAACATTGCTCCATAAAGACAAAATCTGTTGGCAGCAAAAACAGCAACAGCGTTTACAATTATAATATTACAGGATAACAGCAATTTAAGAAATTAATCACCGACATGAAGAAGACTATTATTGCGGTTGCGTGCATCATTGCAGGCTGCACGACAAAGGCTAAGGCAAACACGGCCGACAGCGTCAACACATTCCGCTCTGTCAACCTGCAGGAGGTTGTTGTGTCTGTAAACAGAGAGCAGACACGCAAAATCAACACTCCGCAGCACGTTGTGAGCGTGCCGAAGAGCTTTATCGACTATGCCAACAGGCAGTCGACTGCCGATCTGCTCAGCGAAACGGGACAGGTGCTCGTGCAGAAGAGCCAGCAGGGCGGCGGAAGCCCTATCCTGAGAGGTTTTGAGGCATCGAGAATACTGCTCGTTGTCGACGGCATAAGGATGAACAACCTTATATATAGAAGCGGACATCTGCAGAACTGCCTCACCGTTGACCAGTTTGCGCTGAAGAACATGGAGGTGCTTTTCGGTCCGTCGTCGCTCAACTACGGCTCTGACGCCCTTGGCGGAACCATTACTTTCAACACGCTCTCGCCTACCCTTGCCGCCGACGGACAGACACACACAAGCGAAGGGCATGCAGTGCTGAGATACGGCAGCGCAAATCAGGAAGGCACGGCGCACGTTGATTTCAACTACGGAACGGAGAAGTTTGCGTCGCTCACGTCGTTCACGTTCAGCAACTTCGGCGACCTGCGCGCCGGAACAACGCGCAACCCCTTCCTGCCTGACGACGACAGCTACATTGAGAGCAACATATACGTGCAGCCGCAGGACGGCAAGAACGACATAATGCTGTATAACGACAAGCCGCAGCTGCAAAAACGCTCGGGCTACCTTCAGTATGACTTCATGCAGAAGCTGCTCTACAAGCCCAACGCCAACAGCCAGCACATGATTAATTTTCAGCTGTCTAACACCAACAACTTCAACCGCTACGACCGTCTGAGCGTAACGGAGGTGAAAGACGGCGAGCTGCGCCCCAAGTTTGCTGAGTGGTACTACGGACCGCAGTTCCGACTCCTAGCTGCTTACCATTACGACGGACGCAACCAGCTCGGAGCCGACAGAGTGCACATGGCCGTGGCATATCAGAACGTGAAGGAGAGCCGCCACGACCGCAAGTTCCAGAAGGAGGAGCTTTACAACAACTGGGAGAACGTAAACATCGTGTCGCTCAACACCGACTGGATTAAATTCATGGACAACCACAAGCTGCATCTCGGAATAGACGGAACGCTGAGCTTCCTCAAGTCTACCGCCAACACCGAGAACGTGCTGACAGGCGAAACATCATACAACACCACACGCTATCCAGACGGAAGCAACAGCATGCACACCATCGAGGCATTTGCCACACACGTGTGGAACATCAGTCCGAAGTGGAGCATGCACGACGGAGTGCGCCTCGGCTATGCCACCACTTATTCGAGCGTGCTCAACGTTGACGAGTTCCCCTTCTTCGGCGGCGACAGTCAGCGCAAGAACAACCTTACATACAGCGCGGCGATAGGCATGAACTGGCTGCCCACAAAGACATGGAAAATAGCCCTCTCTGCATCGACTGCTTACCGCGTGCCCAACATCGACAACACATCTAAGGTGTTCGACTCTAAGGTAAGCACCGTTACAATACCCAACAAGGACATCAGACCGGAGAAGACCGTGTCGGTTGACCTCAACATAACAAAGCATATCGACAACGTGCTGACATGGGAGAACGTTGTATACGGCACCTATTACTTCGACGCCATAACCACGGCGCGCGGCACATTCATGGGCGAAAGCCAGATGGAATATCAGGGCGAGATGTGCGACGTCTACACATACACCAACGCCAAGACGGCCGTATTGTGGGGTTTTTCGTCGAGCCTGACCGCCACACCGACAAGACAGACCGAGCTTTATGCTTCGTTCAACTATACCTACGGCCGCATTCTGAGCGGCGAAAAGAAGCAGCCGCTCGACCACATTCCGCCAATCTACGGACGCGTGGGAGCAGCATTTCTGACCGCTGACGGCAAGGGACGCTTCGACATGTATGCCCTCTACAACGGCAAGAAGTCGGTTGACGACTACAACATGGACGGCGAGGACAACATCGACTACGCCACCGTGAAAGGTGCCGACGGCGAAGGCATGCCGGCATGGTTCACCCTCAACGTAAAGGGCAGCTACAACCTTAACAAGAGTCTGACGCTGCAGGCCGGCGTTGAGAACATCCTCGACACCCAGTACCGCGTGTTCTCGTCGGGCATCAACGCTCCGGGACGCAACGTATATGCAGCCCTGAGAATGACATTCTGATGCATGTCGTGCAAGACAACGGCTGCATAAGGCAGACGAAGCCGCATTAAGACGGCCGCCCAGGCAGGAACATCACAACAAGAACAATGCCGACTGGGGCCACTAAAACTAATTTCCAATCGGCCATTAAGCCGCATAAGGTCTAACTATACAAGCAAACCGATGCTTTCATCCGTTCAGGACGAAACAGCGATACGGCCGAAACTTAATGACTGATTTGGACCAAACAGAAAAATAGGGGTTAAACATAAAAAAGTTTTTTCAAAAAACTCGTCACTCGTCACATCTCGACATATCAACTTGATATACAGAGACATACGATGTGACGAGTTGTTTTTTCAACTCATCACACACCGCTTCTACACCATATTTTTGTACTTTCCTTACTTAGGTTGACTTCAAGCAGGCCTTCTCCTGATTAGAGTTGACTTCCGCATGGTGTGCACTTCTCATTTCGGTTGACTTCAAACAAATTCTGAAAGGTATCCTTTCATCATGCAAAAGGACACCTTTCAGAATACAATACGTGGCCTTTTAGCTTGTAAAAGACCACATATCAGAAACCGGCTCTAAACATGCCTGTATGTAAGTATTATATTTCCGTCATATTCCTTGCGGTCGCACAACTCTGCCGAGGCAGGTATCTGCGGTGCGGCAGTGCCTCCGCCGACGGTGCGTGGCGATATTTCTACGCGCAGTTCGTCCCAGCATCCGTCATCGGCGAGGAAACTCCGGTGGGTTTCGGCTCCGCCTTCAACCAGCAGCGACTGAACGCCCTGACCGTAAAGCCATTTCATCAGCTGCGGCACAATAGGCTTGCTGAAGTCGGCTTCGGGCGCAAACGGCCTGTTGCGGTCGATTACTATGCGCATCGGGTCACGTCCCGCCCACAGTCTTACATTAAGCTGCGGCTTGTCGCGCTCCGCCGTAACACGGCCCACGAGTATGGCGTCGTTCTCCGCCCTGAGCTTATGCACGAGCATCTTTGTGAACGGCGTTGACAATGCCACAGGCCTGAAGTTGTCGTCTATAAACCCGTTTGCCGTCTGACACCATTTCAGCGTCACATAAGGACGGCTGTGAGTGTTGAACGTCATGAAACGGCTGTTCAGCTCAAGACATTCTTTCTCAAGCACACCCACCGTAACCTCTATGCCTGCGTCGCGCAACTTCTGTATGCCGCGGCCCTTCACCTTGGCAAAGGGGTCTACGCATCCTACCACCACGCGCCTTACGCCTTTGCTCACAATGAGGTCGGCGCACGGCGGCGTGCGGCCGTAATGAGAGCATGGCTCGAGGCTCACATACATGGTCGACTTGCTGAGCATTACCCCATCCTGCGGCTTCACCGACGCAAAGGCGTTCACTTCGGCGTGGCCTTCGCCGCATCTTATATGATATCCCTCGCCTATTATGCGGCCTTCTTCGCTCACAATAACAGCCCCCACCATAGGGTTGGGCCTTGCCGTAAGCCGTCCGCAGCGTGCCAGTTGAAGGCACCGGCGCATATACATTTTGTCTTTTTCAGTCTGTTCCATGCTGCAAATATACTTCAAGTGAACGAGAAACAGAAATTTACCGGCGCAAGATTCTTCCTTTACTTCACTACTGAGACACTGCAGGTTTATAAAAAAATCTTAAAATTACGGTTCTTTCTATACGACATAAGGCTAAAAACGCTTATATTTGTAATATCATTTTGATATCATAATAAACTCTTATTTATAACAAAAAAACACCTTATTTATGGAAAACAAGGAATTCATTTTCAAAGGTATGACACTCAACGGCATCGGCATGCTCGTTCTCAACCTGTTTCTCTACATTGTATCGGTAGGTCTGATTGCTCTTTCGCCCACGATATTCAGTGGCGCCACGGCCATAGCTTCAGGCGTGGCAGGCGGCATACTGTTCATTGTCAATATCATCGTCAGCTGCGGTTTCGTGAAGGTTGAGCCGGGCGAGGCGCGCGTGATGATGTTCTTCGGAAAGTACCGCGGTACGTTCAACACTCCCGGTTACCACTGGATTAATCCGTTTATCACCACCAAGAAGCTGTCGATGCGCGCACGCAACCTCGACGCCGAACCAATAAAGGTGAACGACAAGACGGGCAACCCGGTGATGATCGGCATGGTGCTGGTCTGGAAGCTGAAAGATACATACAAGGCTATGTTCGAGATTGACGCTCAGACCATGGCCGAGTCGAAGGCCGCCGGCGACGCTGCTGCTGCAAGTGCAAAGACTGCCAACATAATGAACGCTTTCGAGAAGTTTGTGCGCATACAGGCTGACGCCGCCCTGCGACAGGTGGCCGGACAGTATGCCTACGACGACGGCGAGCAGGACAACGGCGAACTGACTCTGCGCGACGGCAGCGACGAGATAAACAAGGAACTTGAGGCAAAGATTGACGAGCGCCTGGCCATGGCCGGAATTGAGGTCATAGAGGCCCGCATCAACTATCTTGCCTACGCTCCCGAGATTGCGGCCGTTATGCTGCGCCGCCAGCAGGCCACGGCAGTCATTGCCGCACGCGAGAAGATTGTTGAGGGTGCCGTGTCGATGGTGAAGATGGCTCTCGACAAGCTTTCGGACGAAGAGATAGTGGAACTCGACGAGGAGAAGAAGGCAGCCATGGTGAGCAATCTGCTCGTTGTGCTCTGCGGCGACGATACGGCACAGCCCGTCATCAACACCGGAACGCTGAACCACTGATGTAATTCATAATTCACAATTAAGAATTCATAATTGGGAGCGCGCTGTCATGCCGACGGCATAGCTCCCATAACTCCCATATCTCCCATAACACCCATCCCATGCTAAAGAAGAAAAGCAAGAAACAACAAATGGAATTCAGCCGTTCGCCAAAGCTGTCGGGCAAGGTCAATGTATGTCTCGGCCTGCCGCTGACAGCCCTTTGGCTGCTGCGCTGCTGGAAGATTGACTGCTGGTATAACGGCACAACAATACTTTCATACATCCTGCTCCTACTGATGATGGGCACCGGCATCTACCGCTGGGCGTTCCGCAAGGGTGCCATAAGCGACACCATTACGCTTGGAGGCTTCAGCAACCGCATGTACCTACGCTACAGGCGACTGTATATTCCGGTGGGCATTGCGGCAGGCTTTCTGCTTATATTTGCATTAACAACGTTGATCTCGCTCATAGACTCCGGCATCGGAGGACTTAGCATTCAGACATTTTCATACAATCTGACTGCATTAGGCTGGATGTACATTCTGGTTTTGTATAAAGTTCTGAAGTCATACGTCGACTTCTACGAATATTACCGCTCACCCGAAGCATCGCGGAAGAAGGTCGACTGATATTGATTATACGGCAAACAAAGAGGAATGAAACATGATTAAACAATATCTAAGCAGCATAAGCATAACGAAATACAGCTGCAGCGCAAGGCTTTATGGCAAAATACATATCGGCATAGGGCTGCTCGTTGTGCTGTTCATCATTGCATGTATGGCCATTGAAGGAATGCCGGAGCCGATGATTTTGATTATTATGAGTCTGATAGCCATAGGCATCTTAGGCTATGGGGCTTATTTCACATGGCTGCGCGGAAAGCCGCTGAAACGCGAGATTACGCTCGGCTCATGGTCCAACAGACTGTATCTGCGCAGCAGATGGCTGTTTATCACGGCAGGCATAATCACCAGCCTGGCAGGATATGTCGTCACTATAATGATTCTATCGCTGATTTCCAACGGCTATGAAGGCATGATTTCTGTGATGATAAAGAAGATGAACGACTGGTTCGCACTGCTGATTCTGCTCATATACAAAGTGTTTCATTCTTACATGAGCTATTATCTGTACTACCGCTCGCCCGAATACAGGGCTTCGCTGAACAAAGATAAAGACACAATACGGGCATAAACGGCAGCAGCCCATAAGGCCGCCGGAAGCAAACCCGCAAACAGAGAAGATGAAGAAAGACAACAACACCAAGAGCTTTGTCCTGCGTGTGGACTCAGAGACGATGGCTGCCATAGAGAAATGGGCTGCCGACGAGTTTCGTTCCACCAACGGACAGCTGCAATGGATAATATCGGAGGCGCTGCGCAAGAGCGGACGACTGCCGAAAAAGAAGCGCGCACGCAAAGATGAAGGAAAGGGGGATGAAGAATGACATACCGTGAACTGTGGCGCACGCTCGAACCGCTGTATGGCAACGGTGAGGCGCGTGCCATTACCGACTATGTGCTAGATGTCTGCTTCGGACTGTCGAAGGCCGACATCCTGTGCGGAGCCGTTGAGGAGATGACGGCAGAAAAGGCAGCAGAACTGAACAAGATATTCGGTCGTCTTATGGAGGGCGAGCCTGTGCAGTATGTGCTGGGGCGCGCCGAATTTTGCGGCCGGTGGTTCGATGTGCGCCCCGGCGTGCTCATACCACGCCCCGAGACTGAGGAGCTTTGCGCGTGGATAACAGCCGACAGCAAGGCTTCGGGCAGCCCGAAGGTGCTCGACATCGGCACGGGAAGCGGCTGCATAGCCATAACGCTGCAGCTCGACATGCCGGAAAGCAAGGTTACGGCGTGGGACATCTCAGCCGATGCGCTCGACGTGGCACGCGAGAACGCACAGCGGTTTGGCGCCAACGTAAACTTCGTAAAGCTGGATGCGCTCAACGCAAAGCCTGAAGGCGAATGGGACGTGATAGTGAGCAATCCGCCATATATCTGCGAAAAAGAGAAGAAGGACATGGCCGTCAACGTGCTGGAACATGAGCCTCACACGGCCCTATTCGTGCCCGACTCCGACCCGCTGCTGTTCTACCGCGCCATAACGCGCCTTGCGGTGCAGACGCTTAGCAAGGGCGGACGGCTGTATTTTGAGATTAACCCGATATATGCCGACGACACCTGCCGCATGATGCGGGCCGAAGGCATGACGGCAGTAGAGCTGCGAAGCGACATGTACGGCAAGCAACGCATGGCAAAGGGCGTAAAGGCATAACGACAAAACAGAGCAAACAGACAACACGGCAACATACACAGAGCCGGCAGTGCCGGCACAACATGACAAAGAGATGAAACAGATAACAGAACAGGAGGCATTCTTCAAGCTGTCGGCCATGTGCGCCGCAGCAGAGCACTGCCGCCACGAGATGAGCGAGAAGATGGCGCGCTGGCAGCTGCCCGACGACATGCAGGAACGCATAATGCAGCGGCTTGTTGACGAAAAGTATATCGACGAGGAGCGCTACTGCCGCTTCTTCGTGCGCGACAAGATACGATACAACAGATGGGGACGCCGAAAGGTGGAACAGGCGCTGATGATGAAGCGCATACCGCGCGACATAATATCGGGCGCGCTCGGTGAGGTTGACGCCGAAGAATACATCGCCGTGCTGCGCCCCCTGCTGCAGAGCAAGCGCAAGACGATAAAGGCGGCAAGCGAATATGAGCTTAACGCCAAACTGATAAGGTTTGCCATGGGCCGCGGCTTCGACATGGACATAATAAGAGAGTGTCTCGACTGTGAGGAGTTTTAAGCCATACCATCCGCCACGATATGGCTTCACGGTATGCCAATGGCCATGATACGTGTTGGAAATATGGCTCACAGAAAGTGTTATATGGGCAATCCTGCATGCCATGAGCGGAGATTAAGGCATACGGGAAACGGTAAAAAGTCAGGACAAAATTATTTTTCAATCCAGAAAAACAAAGTATAATGTATGTTAACAGACATACGTTATACCATGCAATAAATTAACTTTTCTTTACTTTCCGACAGTTTTTAGCCGCCGAAACTTATGATTTCGGCAGCCAAAAGCATACCTTTCAGCATGCAAAAGGCATGTTTTCTCACTGTAAAAGGCCACCTTTTGCAGCACAAACAGCCGTATAACGGCAAGCAGAAAACCGCAAGGCGGCACGCAACCGGCGTAAATCACGGCATATCAACACATTACACAAAACGTTCATTTTTCGCCATTTTTACGGCAAAACCACGCTGCAGCGGAGAGCACCGCTGCTCTGAGAGCGTCAAACGGACGACGAACGGTAAAATTATTTTACATATCACATCAAGCCGCAGCATAACCACAGGCGCATAACCGGTCTGCGCCCTGACGCCCGAACGCCACGGCCGGCGGCAACATCAGAGCGTATTTTGTATGCCGTGCGGCAGATTTCGGCTCACGCGGCAAACGGTTTGCCCTTATTTTTTATTGTTCATGCCGCGTATAGTTCTTATTTTCAAACAAATTGCTTACCTTTGCAAAGCAAAAAGATGAAAGAGAAATAACAAACTAAAGAAATGAATATAGCAGGTGAGATTAGCAGCAGCGTGATAAAGGCCGTGAAGGAGCTTTACGGAGCCGACATCACAGAGAACATGGTTCAGCTGCAGAAGACAAAACGCGAGTTTGAGGGTAGCCTTACCCTGGTGGTTTTTCCGTTCTTAAAGATATCAAGACAGAAGCCCGAAGCTACGGCCGAGGCCATTGGCAACTGGCTTGTTGAAAACTGCGAGCACGTTGAGCGATTCAACGTGGTCAAGGGATTTCTTAACCTCGTGCTGGCACAGCAGTCATGGATCAAGCTGCTCAACGCCATCAGCGCCGACGAGCACTACGGCGAGCGCAAGGCCGGAGCCGACGCTCCGCTGGTGATGATAGAATACTCATCGCCCAACACCAACAAGCCGCTCCACCTGGGACACGTGCGCAACAACCTGCTGGGCTGGAGCCTTGCACAGATTATGGAGGCAAACGGCAACCGCGTTGTCAAGACCAACATCGTGAACGACCGCGGAATACACATCTGCAAGTCGATGCTGGCATGGCTGAAATGGGGCAACGGCGAGACACCCGAGACAAGCGGCAAGAAGGGCGACCACCTGATTGGCGACTACTATGTGGCCTTCGACAAGCACTACCGCGAGGAGGTTAAGGAGCTAGAGGCTAAGTTTAAGGCTGAGGGCATGACCGACGAGGAGGCCGAAAAGAAGGCCAAGGACGAGGCTCCGCTGATAAAGGAGGCTCACGACATGCTCGTGAAATGGGAAGCCAACGACCCCGAAGTGCGCGCACTGTGGGAGAAGATGAACTCATGGGTTTACGCCGGATTCGACGAGACTTACAAGGCTCTGGGCGTAGGCTTCGACAAGATATACTATGAGTCGCAGACTTATCTGAAGGGAAAGGCAAAGGTGGAGGAAGGACTCGAGAAGGGACTCTTCTTCCGCAAGGACGACAACAGCGTATGGGCTGACCTCTCTGACGAGGGCCTCGACCAGAAACTGCTGCTCCGCTCTGACGGCACATCGGTGTATATGACTCAGGACATCGGTACGGCAGAGATGCGCTTCAACGACTATCCTATCGACAAGATGATATATGTTGTGGGCAACGAGCAGAACTATCACTTCCAGGTGCTGTCAATATTGCTCGACCGTCTCGGCTTCAAGTGGGGCAAGGAGCTTGTCCACTTCTCTTACGGTATGGTAGAGCTGCCTAACGGCAAGATGAAGAGCCGCGAGGGAACGGTGGTTGACGCCGACGACCTGATAGCAGCGATGATAGACGACGCACGCCGCACAAGCGAAGAACTGGGCAAGTTTGCCGACATGAGCGACGAGGAGCGTGCCGAGGTTTCGCGCATGGTAGGTATGGGTGCGCTCAAATACTTCATCCTGAAGGTTGACGCCCGCAAGAACATGCTGTTCAATCCTGAAGAGTCGATCGACTTCAACGGCAACACAGGTCCGTTCATTCAGTACACTTACGCCCGCATACGCAGCATCCTGCGCAAGGCCGAGGCTCAGGGCATAGCAGTGCCCGAGGCATTCAGCGGCAACGTAAACCTGAGCGTCAAGGAGACAGAACTGATACAGAAGATGAACGAATATGAGGCTGCCGTGCGCCAGGCCGGCATAGACTACAGCCCGAGCGGCATAGCCAACTACTGCTACGAGCTGACCAAGGAGTTCAACCAGTTCTATCATGACTTCAGCATCCTCGGTGCCGACACTGACGACGAGAAGGCTCTGCGCCTGCTCATCGCCAAGAACGTGGCCAAGACTCTGAAGAACGGCATGCGCCTGCTCGGAATCGAAATGCCGGAACGAATGTAGTTCTTTTTAATTCATAATTCACAATTCATAATTCATAATTGGGTTGGTTGAGAAAAAGTATCTTTTCAAAAATTATCCGATGTTGAGTTGGTGAGCAATTAACCTGATACATAATTGGGTTTGTGAGTAATGACGATTGATTTATATCTAATCATTGAGAAGTAAAGACGATAATGTCGTTGTGCAGAAAAGCTATGCTTTCAGCTTGCGCTGCGTAAGGCTGTATAAATACTTGTGCAGTCGTGACGGCAATTACATTATCGGCAAGCAATTGTTGAGGAGCGGAACGAGTATAGGTGCCAATGTCCGTGAGGCATTGAGAGCCCAGACTCGTCCCGACTTCATAACGAAACTGAATGTAGCACTGAAAGAAGCAAGTGAAACAGAATATTGGATAGAGCTGCTGCGTGATTCTGACTACATTTCATCTTCTCAGGCAGAAAGTATGCTCGCCGATTGCGTTGAATTGCTTAAGATACTGACCTCAATAGTGAAGAAATCAAAAGAGAACAGCGATACAATTAGAATTAAGAATTGAGAATTTAGAATTAGAAATATGCTTATAACAAAATAACTTCCTTCTTCAGTAAGGAAAAATCTGCTCTATATAATTCTTATTCACAAATTTATGAATATCCATGTTCAATCCGCTTAACGATGAACAGAATAATTGCAACTCCAATTATGAATTGCGATTATATTTTTCCCAATTATGAATTGTGAATTATGAATTGCAATGATGTTTTCCCAATTATGAATTGTGAATTATGAATTATGAATTAACAAATTGCAATCCTCCAGATTATCGTAATGACACAGTACTGCCTCTTCCTTTGGAAGTTAAGGCTGACGCATGGGCTGTTGACGCGGCGTGCAGCGGCAATCCGGGACAAATGGAGTACAGGGGCATCGACCTTACTACGGGCGCTGTGGTGTTTCATTACGGTCCGGTGTTCGGAACAAACAACATTGGCGAATTCCTTGCCATCGTGCATGCACTGGCGCTTATGGAGCAGAAAGGCATCAAGAAGACTATATACAGCGACAGCTTCACCGCCATAACATGGGTAAGGAAGATGCAGTGTAAGACAAAACTGGAGCGCACGGCCAAGACCGCACAGCTGTATAACGTCATAGCAAGAGCCGAAAACTGGCTGCGCACGCACACGTTCCGCACGGAACTCATCCAGTGGGACACGCGCAAATGGGGAGACATTCCGGCCGACTTCGGACGAAAATAGCCCCGCGTCTGCAATGCAGGCATACAAATAAGCCGGCATGACGGCATAAAAAGTTATAAAAACATCAACCTGAAACATCATGAACCCTTACACACAATGCGCCCTGCTCTCGGCCTCAACGTTGAGAATGTTGCCGCACATACTGCTATATCTGCGCTTCAGGAAGACCATTGACGCCGACCTTGAGCCTTACGGAGAAGGCAAGGGCGGCATACTTACCTTTATTAAGGTGTGCACACGGCAGAAGGTGTTCCGCAACTTGTTTTATTATCGCCTTGGCGAATACCGCTCCGTGTTCATCAAGTGGCTCATGCCCGAGGACAAGTCGCTCCACATAACGTGCCCGTCGATAGGCGAAGGATGCCATCTAGAACATTCTTATTCAACCTATCTCAACGCCGACAGCATAGGCCGCAACTTCTATTGTCTGCACCTAGTTACGCTCGGCAACGGCAAGGACGGACGCCCCACCATTGGCGACAACGTGAGCATATACACAGGTTCGATGGTGTTCGGCAAGGTAAAGATTGGCAACAACGTCAGGATTGGCGCCGCCACAGTTATATATAAGGATGTGCCCGACAACTGCACCGTGGTGGGCAATCCGGCCGTTATAGTAAAGAAGGACGGCAAGAAAGTGAATATTCCATTATAACAAAATATCAACAAGACACATGACCGAATTTGAGAAAATGCGCAGCAGCCAGCTCTACAACTTCTCCGACCCGGAGATATTCAAGAGTCTTGACCACGCAAAGAAGCTGTGTGCCAGGCTGCAGACAGTCACCATAACAGACGACTGCTACCGTGAGATGATTGAAGACCTCATACCCGGCATACCGGAGGACAGCGTGGTGTGCCCGCCGTTCCACTGCGACCACGGCAACGGCATAACCATGGGGCGCAACGTGTTCGTAAACTACAACTGCGTGATGCTCGACGGAGGCCGCATTACCATAGGCGACAACGTGCTTATAGGCCCCAACTGCCAGATATACACGCCGCAGCATCCGATGGACTACGTGCCGCGCCGCGGTACGATAGAGACGGCTTATCCTGTAACCATAGGCGAGGACACATGGCTCTGCGGCAGTGTTATCGTGTGTCCGGGCGTAACGATAGGCAAGCGATGCATCATTGCTGCCGGCAGCGTGGTTACTAAAGACATACCCGACGACTCGCTCGCGGCAGGCAATCCGGCAGTGGTAAAGCGCCGCCCGGTGGTTGACAAATAAGCCATGCGCGGCTCATCTTCATCACAATACAACAACAAAGATTATTTTCTGATTATGAAACCAGTTGACAAGAAGTCTCTTCTCTTTGTGTGTCTCGGCAATATATGCCGCTCTCCGGCTGCCGAGGCAATACTGAAATATAAGCTCGAAGACAACAAGTACCTGGCAGGACGCATTGAGGTAGACTCTGCCGGCATCGGTTCATGGCACGAAGGGCAGCTGCCAGACCGCCGTATGAGAAGCCACGGAGCAAGCCGCGGATACGACCTGAGCAGCAGGGCAAGACAGATTAAGCCTGCCGACTTCAGCCGCTTCGACTATGTTTTCGCGATGGATCATCAGAATGTGGCCGACCTTAACCGCGTGGCACGCAACGACGACGACCGCAAGAAGATAATGTGTACGGCCGACTTCATGAGCCGTCATCCGCAATACGACACCGTGCCCGACCCCTATTACGGAGGCGATGCCGACTTCGAACTGGCTCTCGACCTTATCGAAGATGCCTGCGACGGCATCATTGCATGGCTCGAGAAACAGATGTAATGCTCTGACAAGCAATGCCTAAGCCATAGCGAGGCTGACAGCATACCCATTTATTATTAGCGCCGCATATACCTATTTGCAGGTATATGCGGCGCTCTGTTTTCACACCCTAGCACACTTAACGCTGCCTTGCATGGCTCATCGTGCCGTGCAAAACGTGAAAACAGGCCGGCCATCACCCTTTTTGGTGATTAGAGACGCACATTCATTTAATCTTATTTTACCGATTTTTAAGTATTGTAAACATTTTTACAAGCCATTACCTTTGCATCGAAAAATCAAAAAATAAGACATAAATGAACTTAACGGGAAAAACTTTTCTGACATGTGCCGCAGCCATTCTGTTCACTTCCGCACAGATGCAGGCACAACATTCGGCTGCCGACAGCGTGTATCAGCACGCCAAGGGAAACCGCCTGAGCATTGGCGGATATGGCGAGGTGGCACTGACGCGCAACTTCTACAGCGACAACGTTTATCGTTATTCTAACGCAAGCCAGTATAAGAACGATCCGAGCCACGGACGCTTCGACATTCCGCATGCCGTGATATACATAAGCTACGACTTCGGAAAGGGCTGGAGCATGTCGAGCGAGATTGAGTTTGAGCACGGCGGAGCAGGCGGTGCCGTTGAGAAAGAGTTTGAAGAGGCCGGCGAATGGGAACAGGAAACCGAGAAAGGCGGCGAGGTGGAGCTGGAGCAGTTCTGGATTCAGAAGTCGTTCGCACGCTGGGCAAATATCCGTATCGGACACATAGTAGTGCCCGTAGGCCTCACCAACGCCCATCATGAGCCGCTCAACTTCTTTACAGTCTACCGCCCCGAAGGCGAATCTACCATTCTTCCATGCACATGGCACGACACAGGCATCAGCTTCTGGGGCCGCTCGGGCGACTTCCGTTATGAGCTGCAGTTCATCGCCGGACTAGACGCCTTCATGTTTGACCGCGACAACTGGGTGCAGAACGGTGCCGGTTCGCCATTCGAATTTAAGGTGGCCAACAAGTATGGCTTTGCCGCACGCATTGACAACTACACCATTCCGGGCCTGCGCATCGGTCTTAGCGGATACTACGGACAGTCGATGCACAACACCTATCCGCACGACATGGAAGGCGAAGGCAAGGCCAACGACAAGGTTAAGGGCAACGTATATATCGGAGCTTTCGACTTCACCTACTCGGGCCACAACTGGATTGTAAGAGGCAACGCCGACTACGGATACGTGAGCGACGCATCGAAGATAAGCGCCATAAAGCGCAACCTCGTGTCGAGCGGCGCGCCTTATAAGAAGTCGCCCGTGGGCAAGAATGCCGTAGCGGCAGGCATCGAGGCCGGATACGACATTTTCTCACAGATACCCAAGCTAAGAAACAAGAACCAAAAGCTGTATGCCTTTGGCAGATATGAGTACTACGACTCATACATTCCTGCCGCCGACCAGGCCGACTACGAATATACCGACCGCAACCGCATGGCCGTAGGCCTCAACTACTACCCTGTTCCGCAGATTGTCGTGAAAGGCGAATACTCAAAGAGATTCCTCAAATCAAAATACAACGACGAGCCTTCGGTGTCGATAGGCGTGGCATATCAGGGATTCTTCCTGTAAGACGACGAAGCCGGAGACTCTGAATGTATAGAAGAAACGATACAAGTATTAATATAAAAACAAAGTAAGCTATGGAAAAAATCTTTAAATTGCCCCTTGCACTCATGCTCGGAGCAGCAGTAATGTTTGGTTTTTCGTCATGCAGCGACGATGACGACATCGACGACGGCAGTGCGTTGACAGAGAAAGAAGCCTTCCTGAAAGAGGCGGCAGGCGTGTATGTGAACGACGTTGTATATTCAACCTACGGAAGTCTGGCTGCCGAGACAAACAGCCTTTACGAACAGCTGTATGCCGTGAAGGAGAAGTTTAAGACAGACCCGAACTCGGTTACGCAGACAGAGATTGACAACATCTGCGCCACATTCCTGAGTGCGCGCGCCTATTGGGAAAAGAGCGAGGCATTCCTGTTCGGCGCAGCAACCGACTTCGGCATCGACCCGCACATCGACACATGGCCGCTCGACCTGGAAGGACTGGCCACAGAGCTGAAGAACACCGACAAAGTGGCCAACATGGACGGCGAAGACGGCATATCCTATGCAGCCAACAAACTGGGACAGGAGCTGCTGGGATTCCACGGCATTGAGTTTATCATTTTCCGCGACGGCGCCAACCGCAAGATTGAGAAGCTGCGCGGCGTTGAAGACGACCCGGATTTTGTTAAGGTGGCAACAAACGTTACAGGTCTTGAAGAACTGATTTATGCCACAGCCGTTGCCGGCGATCTGCGCGACCGCTGCTATCAGCTCAACGTATCATGGAACGCCGACGCACCCGAAGAGCAGCGCACACGTGTCGTAGACGAGTGTGAACTGCCTTGCACCGTGGGCAGCGGCAACAACTCTTACGGCACAAACATGCTCAACGCCGGTCAGGCCGGAAGCACTTATGCCATGTGGCGCGAGGTGGCAAGCACCATCCTGCTGAGCGGATGCGAGAATATTGCAAAGGAAGTGTACTCACAGAAGATGGGACTTGCCTACAGCGGCGAAGACCCCAACTACATTGAGTCGCCCTACAGCAAGCGCTCCTTCTATGACTTCTACGACAACATCATAAGCATAGAGAACAGCATATACGGCGGCGTTGAGGGCAACCGCAACGAAAGCAAGTCGATCATGGCGTACTTGAAAAAGTATAACCCAGAACTTGCCGCCACGGTTGAAACAAACATAAAGAATTCTCTCGATAAGCTTACGGAATGCCAGAACAGCGGCACTGCCTTTGTTGACAATCCCAAAGCTCAGTGTGTGGCCGACGCCATAGCTGCCATAGAAGCGCTCGACGCAAGCCTGACGGCAGCATCAACATGGATTGCAGCCAACTGACAATACTTTTTAAAGGTTATTAGAAGTTATGCCACGGCAAGCCTTCACACGGTCTGCGTGGCGTAACTTTACGCCTGAAAGGCAAAAGCAATCGCTGAACCGATAAAGAAAGCAAAGACAAAGTAATCTTAAAACAGCATATTATGAAATTTATAAATATCAGAAACTGTCATTTTGCCGCCCTCGCGGCGTGTGCCTGCCTGTCGTTTCAGGCCTGCACTGACGATGAGCGTCTGCCGGAGAACACGGGCGACATTGAGTATGTGGGACAGGATGTGGGCAACTTCTCGGCCGATGAGTGGTATCCGGGCGGCAAGCTCGGCACTACCGAAAACGTAGGCGCGGGCTGCTATGAAGACGACGCGCCTATAGTAGACGAAATGGGACTGCTAAGTGAGTTTCATCTCGGCGAGGTGCTCTTTGAGCGCAACTTCAACACGAGCACTCCGCCGTTCAACGGTCTCGGACCGGCATCGGTCAGAAAGTCGTGCATCGACTGCCATCCGGGCTACGGCCACGGCAAGCGGCAGGAGTCTTACAAAGCAGGCTTCGGCAACGGCTACCTGCTCGTGATATATCATCCCGAAGACGGAGCCAACAGCAACGACGGTCCCTACATCAGCGAGGTGACGGGCATGCCGCAGACACAGGCCGTGTCGCCGTTTCTTCCGCCCGTTGACGAGGACAAAATCAGCATGACATGGAAAACCGTGGAAGGCACGATGCCGAGCGGACTGTCGGCAACGGAGTTTCCCGACGGCGAGAAATATCAGCTCATATATCCCGAAGTGACCATTTCGCAGGATGCGTTCAACACCGACCCGAAGCCAACCAACATTGCCGTACGCCTGGAGTCGACAATAGGCATAATGGGCACGGGCCTCATTGACGCCATACCCGAGGACTCGCTCAAGAAGCAGTATCAAGAGGAGGCTAAATATATAGAGCTCAACCCTGCCATGTGGGACAAGGCCGCCAACGATTGGGCATCTACGGCATATTATACCAACTGGAGCTCGCCTGGTGCGCTGGCCGACGGCACTCCCGTCACGGGGATGATAAAGCGCTACACCTATGCGCTGACACGTGCCAGCCTGCAGGACGGCGCCGGAGCCAACGCCATGTGGAACATTCCGAACGTGAGCCGTCCTGACCGCCCGAAGCTCTACACCACCGACGCATGGGCCCTGGCGATGTCGAAGAACCAGGACGTGATAGCTGCGATAAAGAGCGACCCTACGTCGCCGTATTATGCCGACGGAACTGACAGCGGTATTGCCGACGCCGTGAAGAATCTGCTGTCGCCAAGCACCAACCAGTTTGACAACCAATGGCACAACTTTGAGCCAGAGATGAGCAACGACAACTTCTACGCCTTCATGGTGTGGCACCGCGGACTGGCCATACCTCGCGCCCGCAACCTTAACGACCCTGATGTGCAGCGCGGCAAGAAGCTGTTTATGGAGATGGGCTGCGCCACATGCCACCGTCCGTCGTGGACAACGGGCGACGACAACTACTGGACGCCCGACGTGATAAAGGGCAAGCCGCTGCCTAAGTATCCGCGCCAGAAGATTTATCCTTACTCTGACTTCGTGCAGCACCGTCTGCATATGATCAACGACATTCACGGTTCATGGTGCCGTACCACACCGCTGTGGGGCCGCGGTCTGTCGCTGATTAACACCGGCGCACAAGACCGCCTGCACGACTGCCGCGCACGCAACGAGATAGAGGCCATAATGTGGCATGCCTACAGCAAGGAGAGCGACGCATACGCCTCGGCAGCAAAGTTCTATAACCTCAGCAAGGCCGACCGCGACGCCGTGGTGAAGTTCCTGCAGGCGATATGATTTTTTGTAGTTAAAGGAGTTAAAGTCATATGTCTTGTGGCTTTACTCCTTTTGAATATTGTGAATAAGTAATTCAATAAATATTTTTGCCTTGACTCCTAAAGAGCAAGGCTATTGACTTTAACTCCTTTAACTACTCTAACTCCCGTCTTACAAAAGTGAAAAATCCAAATGCGTAATGGTTGATAAGAAGCAACAAGGCTATTGACTTTAACTCCTAGCCAACTTGTTGGCGATAACTACTTCTAACTCCTTTAACTCCTAAAAACACATGACCCTTTCCCGTTCCCTCCTTGCTCTTTACGTGAGCATCATAACGATAATGGCTGCAGCCACGATAACAGAGAAATACATGGGCAGCGACTATGTTGCCAACGCCATATACGGCTCATGGTGGTTTGCCGCCATGTGGGCACTGCTGGCGGCAGCGGGCGTGGCGTATATCGTGAAGAGGCGCATAAGGCGCGCGTCGGTGCTGCTGCTCCACGGCTCGTTCGTCGTGATACTGCTCGGCGCCCTGCTCACCCACGTGTCGACATCGCAAGGCACGGTCAGACTGCGGCTCGGCGAGACAACCGACACGTATGTGGTCAGCACGAAAGACGGCGACATACGGCACAAGCTGCCGTTCAAGCTAAGGCTGAAGTCGTTCGACATACACTATCACGACGGCACAAAAGCCGCGGCCGACTATGTAACAAGGCTCACCGTTACCGACGGCGACAAGACCACAGAGGCACTTGTTTCGATGAACAACATATTCAGCTACAAGTCTGTAAGGCTCTATCAGATGTCTTACGACCCCGACATGCGCGGCAGCGTGCTCTCGGTCAACCGCGACCCGTGGGGCATACCCGTAACCTACTGCGGCTACGCCCTGCTCTTTATTGCAATGATGTGGATGCTCATCGACCCCAAGGGACCTTACCGCCGCCTGCTGCGCAGCGACATAGTGAAAAAGGGAATGATGACCTTTGCGCTGCTTGTCGCCACTACATTAATGACTCACGGAGCAACGACTCTGCCCAAGGAGACGGCCGACAAGTTCGGACGGCTGTATGTTCTCTACAACAACCGCGTATGCCCGCTGCAGACTCTTGCCATAGACTTCACGAAGAAGCTGTGCGGCAGCGCAAGCTACGGCGGCTACACGGCAGAACAGGTGCTGATGGGCTTCGTTATGTGGCCCGACGAGTGGAGCCGCGAGCCGCTGCTCAGACTGAAGGGCGGCGCCCTGCGCGACAGGCTGCAGCTGCCCCGCCACTGCACCATAAACACCTTCTTCAACGACATGATGGGCGGATACATCATTGGCCCCTACCTGAACGAATACTACAACGGGCACGACGATGAGTTTCACCGCCAGGTGGCCGACGTAGACGCGCGCATACAGCTCGTGATGGACCTGCGGCGCGGCAAGCTGCTGAAGGTGTTTCCGTATACCGTCAACGGCAACACCACATGGTATGCCCCAACAGACATCATGCCCGACTCTGCCGTAACCCCGGCCGACAGACTGTATATGCAGAACGTATTTTCGCTGATATATCAGGAGGCTCTGGCAGGCAACATGACTTCTGTGGGCAACATTGCCGACAAGATGCTGCGCTATCAGCACAAGAACGGCGGCAGCTCGCTGCCTTCGGACATGCAGACGCGGGCCGAACGGCTGTATAACGCCGTGCCCTTTGCCACCATCCTCTTCATGCTCAACCTCGGCATGGGCTTCGCCACGCTGTTTGCCGTTCTCTGGCTTATGACACGCCCCACAAGGCGCACCTTGCGCGGCAGCATGCTAATGAAGATTGCAGTAGCTGTCATGCTGCTTTCTTTCGCGGCGCTCACTCTCTGCGTGGCTCTGCGCTGGCTGATAAGGGGCACCGCACCCATGGCAAACGGCTACGAGACGATGCTGCTCATGGCATGGATAATCATGGCGGCATCGTTGCTGCTGTGCCGCCGTTTCGCCATAGTGCTCACCTTCGGCTTCATCATGTCGGGCTTCTTCCTGCTCGTGTCGCACATAAGCCAGATGGATCCGCAAATAACCCACATCATGCCGGTGCTGCAGTCACCCCTGCTCAACATCCACGTGTCGGTGATAATGACGGCTTTCGCCCTGCTCTCGCTCACCTTCATCTGCGGCATCACGGCCCTGGTGCTGCGTGCCATGAGAGGCAGCCGTGCGCCTGAGCTCAACACTCAGCTTGCAGCCCTGCGCGCCCTGTCGCAGCTGTTCTACTATCCTGCCATGGCAGCCCTGGCCGTGGGCATATTCGTAGGCGCGGTGTGGGCCAACGTGTCGTGGGGCACCTACTGGAGCTGGGACGCCAAGGAGGTGTGGGCGCTGATAACCTTCATGGTGTATGCCGCGGCTGCACACGGTACGTCGCTCCCGATGATGCGCAGGCCCATGCCGTGGCACGTGTTTATGGTGGCAGCCTTTGCCACAATACTGATGACATACTTCGGCGTGAACTATTTTCTCGGCGGAATGCACTCGTATGCATGACGCCGGTACAGAGCCGATGCACTCAAAGGCAGCAAAAGGCCATGCTGCCCGGAATGCCGTTTTGTAAAATAATCGGATAAATTCCGTCCGTTTGACGCTCTCAGAACAGCGATGCCCGTGGCAAAGCCATAGTTTGGCGCAAAAAACACGAAAAACATTGCAGTTTTGTCATCTTCCTTATTATCAGCGCTTTATGCTTACGAAGAGACAAAACTGCAATGGTTAAAAAATATTACTATGCCGTTTACGGTGCAAAAGTGGGCCACTTACGCTGCAAAACATGCCCACTTTTCGTCCGTAAAGCATGCTTTCAGACTCAAAAAACCATGCTTTTATTCCTTTAATAGTATGATAAAAGTAAATGTATGTTAACCATGCAACGTTTTAACCTGATAAAATTAACATCCGTTGTATTTTAATTTTCCAGAACGGAAAATATTTTTGTCATAAGTTTTTACCACGTAACAAAGCCCATGAGCTGGGCGGAAAACATGATAAAACACAAAATAAAACGGGAGGCCTCTTCACAGAGACTTCCCGTCAGTTAACTTAAAACAATCAATAAAAGAAATAGATTGTCACGTTAAAATTATATGTTCGGCGGCACACACGGGGCACATCAGCCCCACTGCCGTCAGTCTTTATATTGATAATGTCTGGCTATTATCTTATGAAGAGCAGCTCACGATACTTAGGCAGAGTCCAGAGTTCGTCGGCAACGATAAGCTCGAGCTTGTCTATGTGGTAGCGTATCTCCTCCATCTTTGGAGCCACCGTGTCGTGATATGCAATGGCTTTCTCGCGCTCGCTTTCAATCTTGTTGGCCACCTTGCGCGCGTTGATAAGCTCGTCAACGCCGTTCTCTATTATCTGCGTGCGCTCGGCAATTTCCTCAATAATCTTGATGTTGCGCGAGCAGAGTTTCTCAACCTTCTCCTTAGAGAATATCTGCAGCATGTTCTGAACGTTCTTGGCCAGCTGGCTCTGATAGTGGGTTGCCACAGGTATGATGTGGTTCATCGACAGGTCGCCCATTACACGTGCCTCAATCTGTATGCGCTTGGTGTAGGTGTCCCATTTAACCTCGTTGCGGGCAGCAAGCTCTTTCTCGCTCATCACGTTCATGTCTTCAAACATCTTTATCGACTCCTTGCTCAGGTAGTTGTCGAAGATAAGCGGACAGCTTGTCTCGCAGTCGAGTCCGCGGCGCTTTGCCTCCTCAACCCACTCGTCAGAATATCCGTTTCCGTCGAAGCGTATGGGCTTGCAGGTCTTGATATCCTCGCGCAGTACGTCGATGATGGCGCTTGTCTGGTCTTGTCCCTTCTCGATGAGGGCGTCAACGCGCTTCTTGAAGTCGGTCAGAGCCTCAGCCACGGCTGTGTTGAGGGCTATCATGGCCGAAGCACAGTTGGCCTCACTGCCCACGGCACGGAACTCGAAGCGGTTACCTGTAAAGGCAAACGGACTTGTACGGTTGCGGTCGGTGTTGTCTATGAGCAGTTCGGGTATCTCAGGTATGTCGAGCGTCATGCCCTGCTTGCCTGCCACGTTGAACAGGTCCTTGCTGTTGCTGTTCTCTATATGGTCGAGCAGTTCTGACAGCTGCTTGCCGAGGAACGAAGATATGATTGCCGGAGGTGCCTCGTTGGCTCCCAGACGATGGGCGTTGGTTGCGCTCATGATAGAAGCCTTAAGCAGTCCGTTGTGTCTGTATACGCCCATGAGAGTCTCAACGATGAAGGTAACGAAGCGCAGGTTGTCTTCAGGAGTCTTGCCCGGTGCATGCAGCAGCACGCCGGTGTCGGTAGACAAGCTCCAGTTGTTGTGCTTGCCCGAACCGTTGATGCCTGCGAAGGGCTTCTCATGCAGCAGTACGCGGAAGCCGTGCTTGCGTGCCACTTTCTTCATGAGCGACATGAGCAGCATGTTGTGGTCGATGGCCAGGTTGGTCTCCTCGAATATAGGAGCTATCTCAAACTGGTTGGGGGCAACCTCGTTATGGCGTGTCTTACAGGGGATCGACAGCTCGAGAGCCTGCACCTCAAGGTCTTTCATGAAGGCCTGTACGCGGTCGGGGATGGTGCCGAAGTAGTGGTCGTCCATCTGCTGGTTCTTGGCAGAGTCGTGGCCCATCAGGGTGCGTCCTGTAAGCATCAGGTCGGGACGTGCGCTGTAGAGTCCCTCGTCAACGAGGAAATACTCCTGCTCCCATCCAAGGTTGCATGTAACCTTTTTTACTCTCTGATCGAAATAATGACAAACCTCAGTTGCGGCAGTGTTCACAGCGTGAAGGGCACGCAGCAGCGGAGCCTTGTAGTCGAGAGCCTCGCCGGTGTAAGAGATGAAGATAGTAGGAATACACAGCGTGTCGTCCATGATGAACACGGGTGATGTGGGATCCCAGGCTGAATATCCGCGTGCCTCGAAGGTGTTTCTGATACCGCCGTTGGGGAACGAGCTTGCGTCAGGCTCCTGCTGTACGAGCAGCTTGCCCGAGAACTCCTCTATCATGCCGCCCTTGCCGTCGTGCTCTATGAAGGCGTCGTGCTTCTCGGCAGTGCCTTCTGTAAGCGGCTGAAACCAGTGAGTGTAGTGTGTAACGCCGTTCTCCTCGGCCCACTGCTTCATGCCGGCAGCCACTGCATCGGCTATAGAGCGGTCGAGTCGCGAACCGTTGTCAATGACATCAATGAGCTTGTCATATACATCTGCAGGCAGGTACTTATACATCTTTGCCCTATTGAAGACATACTTGCCGAAGTATTCTGACGGGCGTTCCAGCGGAACCATTACTTCCAGCGGCTTTTTCTTGAAAGCCTCTTCAACAACCTGAAATCTTAAGTTTGTCATTGTTAAAAAGTTTTATTTATTATACTTATGCCTATTCTTTATCTGAAAACATATGCAAAGATAATGCTAAATTTCATTATGACACCTTTTTATGAGATAAATGTTGCTTTTTTTTACATTCATAGCGCAATTTATAATACAAAGTAAGTCTTTCGCAGACTTAAATTGGCATAGCATGCGCCACACGCCACCACTCACCCACATGTCAATGACGCCACGTCGCCCGGTGTGTACTTACGCCCGTCAAGCAGAAACCTTACGGCCCGGCGCCCTGCCGCATTCTACTTCTGCATCCACAGACTTATGCGGCGCATGGCCTCCTTGCAGTCTTCACGCTCACCGAAGGCTGTAAGCCTTACGAAGCCTTCGCCGCTCGGCCCGAAGCCTACGCCCGGCGTGCATACCACCTGCGCTCCATAGAGCATCTGCTCAAAGAACTTCCAGCTGTCAATGTTGCCCGGAGTCTTCACCCAGAGATACGGAGCGTTTACGCCGCCATACACCTTCAGTCCTAAAGATGTCAGCGTCTCACGCATTATCTTGGCGTTGTCCATATAGTATTTTATAGTCTCCCTTACCTGCTCCTTGCCTTCGGGGGTATATATAGCCTCGGCTGCGCGCTGGCTTATATAGCTTGTGCCGTTAAACTTGGTGCACTGCCTGCGATACCACATCGGATTCAGCGGATAGCGTTCCTTGCCGTCTATGCTGGCAGCCGTAAGTTCCTTGGGCACAACCGTATAGCCGCATCTCACGCCGGTGAATCCTGCCGTCTTCGAGAAACTTCTGAACTCTATCGCAACCTTGCGCGCCCCTTTTATCTCATAAATCGAATGGGGAATGTCGTCGTCCTGAATATAAGCCTCGTATGCAGCGTCATAGAATATCAGAGTGTCGTTTTTCAGCGCATAGTTCACCCACTTGCGCAGTTCTTCCTTCGTTATAACTGTTCCCGTAGGGTTGTTCGGATAACACAGGTATATTATGTCGACACGCTGGTCGGGTATCTGTGGCACAAAGTTGTTCTCTTCCGTGCATGGTATGTAGGTAACGTTGCTCCACTTGCCGTCAACAAGCGCACCAGCCCTGCCGCACATCACGTTAGAGTCGACATATACGGGATATACCGGATCGGTAACGCCGAAGTTGTTGTCCCAGCGCACCAGCTCGCCAATGTTGCCCGTGTCGCTCTTTGCACCGTCGTTGACGAACACCTCACTCGGGTCGATATGTATGCCGCGCGAAAGATAGTCGTTCTTCACGATAGCCTCACGCAGGAACATGTATCCCTGTTCAGGACCGTATCCGTGAAAGCCTTCCCTGGTGCTCATCTCGTCAACTGCCTTGTGCATGGCCTTGATAACAGCAGGACACAGCGGACGCGTAACGTCGCCGATGCCAAGGCTTATCACGTTGGCCTTCTGATGCGACACCTTAAAGGCATTCACCTTTTTCGCAATGTCGGCAAACAGATAGTTTTTTGTCAGTTTTAGATAATGTTCGTTTATTAATGCCATATTTATTTTTTTATTGATGTTTAAGTTATTTTCTTTTCTATGTTGCGTTTGTTCTTAATTCCGGCCTCTGCCTGTTTCTAAAAATTCCTGATACAATCTTTTGTCTTTAAAAAACTCACCTAATCTGATTTATGCTTATATCCGCAACCTTATCAGGGAAGCGGTATCTCGCCGTCAAACACAAATTCGGCACCGCCAGTAAGATAAACATGATTGTCAGTTTCTCTCCATTCAATTTCGAGCGTGCCTCCGTCCATCACGACCTTACTGCTGCAGCCTGCCACTCCGAGCTTTGCCGCCGCAACAGCCGTGGCACATGCCCCGGTGCCGCATGCCATCGTTATGCCGCTTCCACGCTCCCACACCCTTGTACGCAGCGTGTCTTTCTCAACGAGATGGGCAAACTCTATATTACAGCGTGCAGGGAAAGCCTCGTGATGCTCCAGCAAGCGCCCGTAGGTCTCTACGTCGGCAAGGCCTTCAGCGTCCGTGAATATCACGAAATGCGGATTACCCATCGACACAAACGTGCCTTTAAAGAGTTTTCCGCCGGCTTCAAGCATACCTCCCGCCTCGGCGTCTGTCCTAGGCACAAACTGTCCGGCCACATCAAAGCGCGGCTCAAGCATGTCTACGGTTACGCTGTCAACCTTCTGTCCGCAGACATGCAGCTTCAGAGTCTTTATTCCCGAAAGAGTTTCGAGGCGTATAGTACGGCTCGATGTCATGCCTTTTTCATAAAGATACTTTCCAATGCATCTTGAGGCATTGCCGCACATCATTGCTTCAGAACCGTCGGCATTGAATATGCGCATGGAAAAATCGGCATCGGCAGACACAGGACGCCCTATCAGCACCAGTCCGTCGCTACCTATGCCCTTATGGCGCGAACTCCACTTTATGGCAGCCTCAACAGGAGAAGGAATATTATACAGCAACGTATTAACATAAATATAATCATTCCCGGCTCCGTGCATCTTCGTAAATCTAATCATTGTTGGTGTCATTATGATTATCTTTTCACGTTAATGTTTTCTTTTTGCATGATCTTCAATGCAAATTTACAACATCTTGTGAAACATAATAACACTTTAATCAATTTATTACATTACTTTATACAAAATATTACGTTTTATCAATAAATATGCAATATTTATTATAAATTATTACAACAAATAACCATATTCAATACAAATCGTCAGCAAAGTAAAAAGTTTAGATTACCGAAAAACAACATCAAAAATCCAAAAATATCCATTAAAATTAATGGGTTATAATAACAAGGTTACACGAACAGGCTTATTGACAAAAAAACCGGCTCTTGTCCAAAGCGAGACAAGAGCCGGTTGTATCTTATAATAACGCTATATTACAAAGGCGTTAAACGTACGGAAATTATCAGTTTTCTTTACTTTTTCATCCGCATGTTGAGCTGATAAATGGCGGGCAGGAATATGAACATAGAGAATATCAGCGACAGCACCACACTCTTCTGATTGCCGCCGAAAAGTCCGTCGAGACTGCTCATCGAGGCTATATGCGGGAACAGCGTGCACAAGACATACACCACGGTGTTGTTGACCCAATGGACGGCCACACCGGGCAGGATGCTCCCCGTGCGGTAATACATCCAGCCGAGCAACAGACCAATGAGGAAGGCATGGGGCATCTGGGCAGGATTTAGATGGATGACGGCAAACACGGCGGCTGATATCAATATGGCCACCCACGGACGCGAGAAGCTGCCGAGAAGCGACTTGAGGATGGCGCCGCGGAACACGGTCTCCTCTACAAACGGAACCAGCAGGCAGAGCACAAAATAGCCATACTGGCTGCTCATGAGCTGGCGGAATGTTTCTTCTGACGTGTTGGCCAAGTCAGGCATAAGGCTCTGAAGCCACACCGAAGGCAGCAGAGTGCCGAGCGAGGCTATGCCGCTCCAGAAGAATATGCCCCACTTGCCTGAACGCAGATAGGCAGGCGAGAGCACGGCCCACTTGCGCCAGACAAACAGCGCAAGCGTGAGGGCACTGTAAACGGCGCACGAAAGTATCTGCATGGGGGCGGTTATCAGCTCAAGCTTCTGACCGTTAAGCACGGCGAGCACGTCTGACGAGGAATGGCCGGCAGCGAGAAGCCACACGGCAAACACCGCCCACGACACGAAATACTGTATGCAGATGAATGCAAACAGATATAATAATGCTTTCTTCATTTCTTGAATTTATGTGATAAAACTATGTTTTAACAGGAAAAATATGTGCGAATGGGCGCATCGCACTTAGCAATCACACCCTTTCGAGTATCTTTTCGGCAGCTTCGCGGTCGAGCCACAGCTGGTCTACGAGCTTTTTTATTGAGCAGAACTTCTGCTCGTCGCGCAGGCGGTGATAGAACAGCACGTCTACCTGCCGGCCGTAGATATCTTCCTCAAAGTCGAAGATGTTAACCTCGAGCGTGGTTTCATGGCCGTCAAAGGTTGGCCGTGTGCCGATGTTCATCATGCCGTTGAGCAGACCGTCGCAGCCCTCCACCCTTACTTTCACGGCATAAACGCCATGCTCGGGTATCAGCTTCTGCGCATCGTCCACCTCAATGTTGGCCGTAGGAAAACCCAGTTTGCGCCCCTCACGGTAGCCGCCCTTCACCTTACCTGAAAAGAAGTAAGGATAGCCAAGGCACATGGCAGCCATGTCGGCCTCGCCTCCGGAAAGGAATGTGCGTATAACCGAGGAGCTTACGCTGACGCCGTTGAGCACGAAAGCATTGCCGCGCACCACCTCGATGCCTATCTCGCGGCCATAGCCCACATAGTCGTCAAAGCCTTCGGTGCGGCTGTGGCCGAAGCGGTTGTCGTAGCCCATGATGAGTTTTCTTACGTTCAGGCGGTCGCGCAGCACGTCGCGCATAAAGTCGTAGGCCGTCATGGCAGCCATTTCGCGGTCGAAGTGGAGCACTACGCAGTTGTCGGCACCGGTTTTTGACAGCAGTGCCAGCTTCTCGTCGAGCGTAGACAACAGCTTGGGCTGAAACTCCATGTTGAGCACCTGGCGCGGATGGCGGTCGAAGGTTATCACCGTCGACTGCAGTTCAGGGCTGGCCGCCGCGCAGTCGGTTACAGACTTTATGAGATACCGGTGTCCGCGGTGAACGCCGTCGAAGAATCCGATGGTGGCCACGCAGGGCGCCATCTCAGCGCTGTCGGTATCTGTAAATATAGTTCTCATAGCTACTTTACGGTTATTATTTCACACACGGTCGAGCCATTCGTCGCCCGTAAGGTTAAGGCTCATCATGCCCAGCTGGCTTGCAGCAGCACAGTTTACGGGCGAGTCGTCGATAAACAGCGTCTCATAGGCAGCCATGCCCGAGTCCATGAGCACCTTGCCGAATATCTGCGGGTCGGGCTTCAGCATGTGCATGCGGTACGACAGATATGTTTTCTCAAAATAGTCGTCAACATCCATGCCGTCATTCCTGAACATGCCGTCCAGGGCCTTCTGCCAGTGTATGGGGTTGGTGTTGCTCAGCAGCACCATGCGGTAGCGTCCCCTGAGACTTGCCAATTTATCGAGCCGCTGGCGGGGTATGCCTGTCAGCAGCGCATTCCATGCCTCGCAGATGTCTGCATCGTCAGCATTGCAGCCGGTGCAGATGCGTCTCACCTCGTTGCAGAACTCCTCAACGCCGGTGTTGCCCACCTCAAGGTCGTGAAACAGGTCTTCCTGACGGCACTCGTCAACGTACCTTACTATCTCGTGTGCTCCAATCTTGTCGAAAGCCTCGATGCAGCGATGCTTGTCAAGATTGACAAGCACGCCGCCGAAGTCGAATATTATGTTCTTTATTTCTTGCATCTCAGCCTCTTTATTCCGCGCCATATCTCACCTACCCACATTACTATGGATGTTGCGCCGATTATGGTTATCCATTCCATGGCCGACAGCGGTTCCGTGCGGAACATCTTGCCGCCGAAGGTTACGATGAGCCACTGGCCCGCAAGGATGAACAGCAGGACGAGCAGCAGACCGTTGTCGTGCTTGAAGTCATGGAACGCCGAATGGTTAGAGCCGAACGACTTGGCGTTGAACAGATTCCAGAACTGCAGCATGACGAACGTGGTGAAGAATATCGAGAGTTCATGTATATGAAGGTCGGCACCGCTCGACAGACTGTGCAGGAGCAATGCGAACAGCACGGCAAAGAATGCCAGGCCGCAGAACACGATGCCCTTGGCCATGCCGCGGGTAATGATAAAGTCGGTGCGCTTGCGCGGTTTCTCCTTCATCACCTCCTCCGACGGCGGCAGAGAAGCCAGAGCCAGTGCGGCAAAAGTATCCATTATGATGTTCACCCACAATATCTGTGTGACGGTGAGCGGCATCTCTGTTCCTATCACTGAGCCGCAAAGCACGAGCAGCAAGGCTGTAACGTTTACTACGAGCTGGAAGAACAGGAAGCGCTGTATGTTGCGGTAGAGCGAGCGGCCCCACATAACGGCGTTGACAATACTGCGGAACGAGTCGTCTATCAGCGTCATGTCGCTGGCCTCCTTGGCAACCGACGTTCCCGAACCGAGCGACAGGCCCACATGGGCGTGGTTGAGCGCAGGGGCATCGTTGGTTCCGTCGCCTGTAACGGCCACCACGGCGTCGTGTTTTTGCAGCAGGTTCACAAGGCGCTGCTTGTCGGTCGGCCTTGCACGGCTCATCACTTTCAGCTTCATCACACGGTTGAAAGCCTCATCGTCGCTCAAAGCGGCAAAGTCGGGACCTGTTATCTGAGCCTCGGCAGGCGTATCGGCATCCCAGATGCCTATCTGGCGGGCTATCTCGATAGCAGTGGCAGATGTGTCGCCGGTTACTATCTTAACGGTTATACCTGCGTCGATACATTCCTTCACGGCTGCGGGCACGTCGGGACGTATCGGGTCGCTTATGGCAGCCACGGCCTGGAACGTAAGGTGAGCGTCGGGCGTCAGCTTGGCAGTGTCGATGTCGTCGCCGTTGCCGAGCACCTTATATGCAAACGCCAGTGTACGCATGGCCTGGTTCTGATATCCCGTAAGGCGCTCGCGTATCTCGTTGCGGCGCGCGTCGTCTATGTCGCAGAACTTGGCAACAATCTCGGGCGCACCCTTCACGAAGAGCACTCGCTCAGAGCCGCGTTTAACTATGGTTGCCATATACTTGCGTTCGGTAGAGAACGGCAGCTGATGCTCTATGTTGTCTGCCTGGCGCAATGCCTTATAGTCAGTCTTATTCTTCTCGAGCCACAGCAGCAGGGCCACTTCTGTAGGGTTACCAATGCCCTTGCCTCCTTCTTCGTCGAGATGTGCGGTTGTGTTGTATGCTATGGCTTCATTAAACAGAGCAGCGTCGTCGGCATACATTGCCATGTCGGCCACCTGCATCTTGTTTTGCGTCAGCGTACCCGTCTTGTCGGTGCATATCACCGTAACGGCACCCATTGTCTCGCAGGCATGGAGCTTGCGCACAAGGTTGTTGTTCTTGAGCATGCGGCGCATGTTGAGAGCCAAGCTGAGCGTAACGGCCATAGGCATGCCCTCGGGCACAGACATCACGATGAGCGTAACGGCCATCATGAAGTATTCGAGCACCACCTTCACCATGCCGAGATAGTTGTCCGAATGCCACAGGTTGTGCGGATCGGTCAGTATGTCGCGGCCGAGGAATATCACAAATGCAGCCACTGATATGCCCACACCAAACTTGCTTATCATCTTGGCAAGCTTGTCGAGCTGCATGTTCAGCGGAGTCTTAACCGAAGTCATCTCCGTACTTGAGCGTGCCACCTTGCCTATTTCAGTAGCATCGCCAACCTCAGTAACCTGATACACGCCGCGGCCGTTCATCACCATAGTGCTGCGCAGCACCTTCGACGAGGGATAAGTGGCCTCCTTGTCGTTCTTGTCGGGGTCGGCATGCTTTGTTATTATAGGCTCGCCGGTGAGCGACGACTCATCTATCTGCAGATCGGTCGACTCAATAAGGTTTCCGTCGGCAGGTATCTCGTCGCCGACTTCTATTATAACAATGTCGCCCACGACAATGTCCTTGCGTGCCACCTGCACCACCTTGCCGTTGCGGCGCACCTTTACGGGCGACTCCTCGCCGAGAGCCGTAAGCACATTAAACTTCTTGGCTGCGTCCATCTCGAAGTAAAAGCCGATGGTGGTGGCAAGGATTATGGCAAGGATAATGCCGATAGACTCAATGTAGTTGTTCTCGATTACGGCAAGACCGAGCGAGATAACAGCTGCAAAAAGTAAGATTTTGATTATCGGATCCTTGTATTTTTCAAGATAAAGTTTCCACAAGGGTGTCCTCTCCGGGGGTGTAAGCACATTCTCGCCATGCGCCGAACGGCTCTTTTCCACTTCATTATCCGTCAGCCCGGGCTGATTGGTGAATAATGGGTTAAATTCGTTACTCATTTAAGACGTATAAATAATGAATTGATATTATAATCCGACTTGAACATCACAGACCCGTCAAGACCCGTAAGCCTCATTATGAGTCCGTTAATTTTACATTCTGCAAAGTTAACATAATTCGCTGAATTGTATCAACGAGATGCCCACAATCATGGTTTTTTAACGAATATTTTACCGCAAAACAACTTTTCTTCGTCATTTAAAGCATATTTTGCAAAAAATATTTGGTTATTTGAATAAATAGCTATACCTTTGCACACGAAAACTTAACACCGCAAGGTTTAAGAGGGCTTTTAGCTCAGTTGGTTAGAGCAACAGACTCATAATCTGGAGGTCCCAGGTTCAAGCCCTGGATGGCCCACCGAAAACAGGAAAGTAAAATGCTTTCCTGTTTTTTTGTTGTATATATCAGAATTTATACTATGCCTTTTTATAGCAACCTTCATCAATCGCAAATCTACGTTTAATTGCACAATCCTCAAATATTGCTAATGCTTCCTCTATATATTTATCTTTTCCATGATTCCTTTTGTTAAACGGTCTCCATTTATCAAGCATATTCGTGACTTAACGCTGAAACGTTATTTATGTACACACATTTATAACCTGTTTTTGTTACTATTCACTTTGCCATAATTCTTTATTTGCTGGTGTACGATAAGATTTTTAAGAATAAATAATAATGTAAACTTAACGGGCAAAAAAGTTGTAAACCATTTCTGGTATGTTCATATAAATCTAATCTTTTCGCCCGGAATTTTGGCATTTACTCGTATACATTGTGGAAATATATACCTTTAATTCCATAGTCTTGCATTTTTCTCATGGTTTTGAGTCCAATGATTACTAATTGTGTTTTCATTTGAAATGAACCGAATCTATGATTAGTGCGAAGGATAAAATCATCTGTTTGTAGAATGAAGTCGGGGCTTTTATAAAAAGGTCTTGAACAAATAATCTCATCATAAGAACCGCAGCACTCTCTCTTGTTCATAAATTTAACTTTGCTGCGTACGTCATCCACTTTAAATATTCCCTCAGGCATAAAATAATAAAATCCCGGTGATATCGTTATTTGTATGAAAGTCAAATCAGGATAATTGTTTTCTTCGCAAAATCTTTTGAAGGTTTCTGTCACTATACAAAAAAGATCATAGGTATAAAATAAATCCCCTTTTTTCTTTCTTATTTTATAAGACATATTTATCACGTCTTCTAACCTGTTGTTGCATACTGGACATGTGCCCGGTGTTTCTTCACATGTTTCATACATATATTCAGCATCCTTTCCTGACAGATATTTCGCAATTACTTTTTCATTTTTCTTGTCCATAGATCTATTTCCTTTTTATGTTAAACGGTCTCCATTTATCAAGCATATTCGTGACTTAACGCTGAAACGTTATTTATGTACACACATTTATAACCTGTTTTTGTTACTATTCACTTTGCCATAATTCTTTATTTGCTGGTGTACGATAAGATTTTTAAGAATAAATAATAATGTAAACTTAACGGGCAAAAAAGTTGTAAACCATTTCTGGTATGTTCATATAAATCTAATCTTTTCGCCCGGAATTTTGGCATTTACTCGTATACATTGTGGAAATATATACCTTTAATTCCATAGTCTTGCATTTTTCTCATGGTTTTAAGACCTACTATTATAAAAGGGTCCTTTCTTTCAAAAGAACCAAATATGTGATTGGAACGAAGAATGAAATCATCTGTTTGTAGAATGAAGTCAGGGCTTTTATAAAAAGATCCTGAACAAATAATCTCATCATAAGAACCGCAGCATTCTCTCTTGTTCATAAATTTAACTTTGCATCGTTCATCATCCATTTTAAATACTCCTTCAGCTGTGAAGTAATAATATCCCGGTGATGCCGTTATTTGTATGAAAGTCAAATCAGGATAATCGTTTTCTTCGCAAAACCTTTTGAATGTTTCTGTAACTATGCAAAAACAATCATAAGTGTCATACATATCCCATCTTTTCTTTCTTATTTTATAAGACATATTTATCACGTCTTCTAACCTGTTGTTGCATATAGGGCATGTGCCCGGTGTTTCTTTACGTGTATCATACATACATTCAGCATCATGTCCAGATAGAATTTTCGCAATTATTTTTTCATTTTTCTTGTCCATAAATCTATTTCCTTTTTATGTTAAACGGTCTCCATTTATCAAGCATATTCGTGTTTTTGCTAGCAACAAAATTACAAATAAATAATGACAAACAAGAATTCAACAGCGTTTATATTTAAAACATATCGTCAACCCATAACAGTTATAAATTTAACCGAAGTCAACTTTAATCAGGGAAAGGACTGTTTAAGGACAACCGAAATCAGGAAAGGACACAATCTTACAAACCATAAAAAGTTTTTAAAGAAACTCATCACTCGTCACATCCGCATGTAATAATTTGACATTCAATGCATTACGATGTGACGAGTTGACTTTTCAACTCGTCACACTATCGGCTGTCTCCATGTCATGTGATGAGTTGAGCCGACAACTCATCACGCTATAACGCACTGAGCGACAACAGGTTAAGCTGCAATGTGACGAGTGACGAGTTTCTTTTAAAAATATATTCGCCCGTATCATCAACATAGGAACATAAACATTACAACAAGAATGTGCAGCAGACGTTATAAATGCCATTATATTTAAATCGGCATAAGACAAAACGCTGACATATAAAAGCATGCCTTTTACACTGCAAAACATGACCTTTCAGCATGCAAAAGGGCACGTTTTAATAAGCCATTTGATGCCTTTTGCTAAAACGATATTATTTCAAGACATTATATGTCTACATTGCAAATCACATCTGCATGCTAAAAAATAAAATTGTGTATTGGACTTAAAACTAAGGCACAATTCCATAAACAAAGAAGAACATTACAACTTCTGAATTCTCTGCCTGAAGTCTTCAATCAGTTTCTTTATCGTCTCATTCTTGTATGAAACATCTTCATAGAGGTATTCACCGGGAGCAGACATAATGAAATAATCTCCGGGGCGTCCGCATTCAGACAATGTAGCCAAACCTAAAGACTTAAAGTCATCATCGACCAACTCCATTCCCAAATCTTCTTTCAGCACCTTTTGCACAGCTTCGTCAGGGATGTTATAAATGCCTTTGTCTGCCATCAGATAAACAATATATTTACTCGGGCCTGAATTGGCACGACAAATAGGTGATTCCAGCATATCCAGGAAATTTATTTCAGGTTTCTTTATTTTCATTGCCAAGACAATGTCCGGACTCTTATATCCCCTCTCCACTTTATTCTTCAGCGCATAATAATAATGAAGTCTGTCGCGTGAAAAATTTCTGTAGAAATAAGGATCATACTGCACGCAGGTTTCATCACGGCCTTCAAGCCCGAGAATCTGCTCCAGTTTACGAATCTCGGCATTAAGTCTCTCGCGCTTTCTTGCAACGGCAGGTATGCGGTTATAAATCTTCTTTACACCATCTGCCAACATTACAAATGGAATGCTTAATACCAATCCGACCAAAACGCCTCCAACAACGACATTACCCACGAGCTCATCCTTATCAATTTTCTTAAATTTCATAGTCTATTTTTGTTATAAAATTTGTTTTCACCTTTATCACCTTCTGCATCTTCACCCATAAAGGCACATTCTGCAGAATCGAAATTAATCAAGAGATTTATATAAACCGCATTTATCATCATCACACGCAAACCCGCAAATAGCACATATATCGCCTTACAAAGTTAATACATTCAACCGATGTTCAGTTGACGCACATATCCTGACCGTCATCATCAGCATTCAGCTCTGTATATATCATCTTGCTCTCAACCTTACGTTCATAGGCCACCTTCATCAGGTCGTTATAATTATCGTTGAGCAGATTGCAGGTAGCCAGCAAGAAATTAGCAAAGACATCCAAACTAAGTCCGTCTTCTGGCACGTTAATCATGGCCTGTGCCATAAGCCTGCATTCGTCTACAGACAGATACATGTGTGCCTGATTAAACGCCATATAGTGTATCTCATTAATCTTATAGAGCACGTCCGTCATACTTTCTCTTGGCAGGCAGGATGTAAGATAGCTCAGGTTGTAAAGCATCCTGTTCGCTTCATGAAACACAAGACACATCGACACCTTGACATATTCCGCCTGCAGATCAAACTCAAAACTGCTTTTCTCTTCATTGATGACATACCCAACCTCCAGTTCTTCAAGCAGTTCCGCCACCATTTTCTTGAGATTTTTCATAAGCGATATATATTGAAATTGCATTTTAACAATACAAATCTGAATGCCAATATTTATTTTACTTTATCACTTTCTTTTCCCTGAAATACGTTTATCAACAAAACACTTTAACATCAGAAATCTATATTTCTGATGTAACAAAGCTGGCACAACACTTGATATATGATAAAACGGTCGTAAAGTTTATCGATTTCAAACAATACATTTTAATCAAAATAATTACAATCTTCTAAAATCAAAAAATCCTCCACTTAATATGCTTTCATGACCTTTTATATCAAAGCCTTGTAATTCTAATATTTTTGTTACACGGCTTTTACTATCGATTGAGTCAAACGGCATATGTCCAAAAGGCAAATTAACTTCAAACACTTGCCCTTTTTCAATTCTCATACCACAATTTAAAGGTATATTCATTTTAGCTGTTAATAAAAATATTGACATCGTAACTTGATTTTATTTTATACATCTTTTTAAACTTTTTATCGCAGACTCAGGTTCTTTAATTATCCAATCCATTGTCAATAATGCTGCCGGATATGTCATACGACGTTCTTCCATCAGCTGTTTTATAGAATATCCGTTTGATAAATAATCCTGAGTAAATGATTCATCCTTTACCCATTGTTCAAAGTATACATCAAGAGGATTTCTCAAATCTTGTAATTCAGATATTATAAGACTTGCCGATTTAGCATCATATCCTCTTCTCGTCAAAATATTATATATATATTCTTTTTCCATCACAATTTTTGTTTTTGTTCAAGTCTCTCCAATACATCGGTAGCGAAGTTACGTGCGTCAATTTCAATAGATTGTTGTTCATAAAGCCGTTGCCCCAATCTAGTACTCGTATCTCCATAATAGCCCCATTTACCGCCTTCCATTGTTTCTGCCCAACTCATTACTTCACTATGACGTGGATGTACTTCACAGACATTAACATTATAATCTTGATAAGCGTGCCTACCTTCATGCACCAATGTATCTATAATTTCTCGAAATTTGTTCTTATCTACATCAGACATTTTAACATAGATACGATTTATATCTATAGTTTTTGAATCTGGATTATACCCACCAAATTGATGGATAGGTAAATCTACAATCCTTATTTGACATGTAGGACGATGTTCGATTTCAGCAATCTGTTTTTCCAAATTATTCAACACTTCTACTTTTTCAGATATTTCCAATTGTTGCCATTTGCCGTGGTCCAACTCCTTGCAATCAACCAACACATCAGATATTTGTTCTATTTGGATAAAATCCTGAGGTGCTTCAATCTGTTTGTATGCCTCTGCTATTTCACGTGAGAACAATTTCTTGACTACATTTTCCTTGTTGATATTTGCCGGTACATTGATTTCATTGAACCGACTTTTGATTGAACCGATATGTTCCACCTGATTCTCCCGTGACATATCGTTCCAAACATCTGAAGGAATGTCAAGTTCTTTCATGTATTCTGATTGCAGTCGGTTTAATTTTGTTTCTTCTTCAATGCCTTTGGCATCGCCGAACCTACCTATTTCATCATATTCTTCCAACATACGTTTAGTATTTCCAATTCCTGTCCGCCAGAATAATGATTGCCATGCATATCCTCTGTTATGGCTTTGAATATCAGGTACTTTCCAACAAATGACCTTTCAGGTTCTAAAAAATATCTTTTAACGTCCACAAAATTACTTTTATAAACCCAAATACTATCTTTTAGAACGGGCATGACTATTACACTATTCCGTTGAACATAAATTATTTCACTTTATTTACCTTTACCCAATGTTTATCGGGTGATATCGAAGTTGACACTATACATTGACCAACCATCAGAGTTGGAATAATCTTTCTCTGCTCTTCATTTATTCCCATTGATTCCCCTATAGCTTTGCAATCATCTTCCGCCACTAATCGATGCGTTATTTTAATATTTGTATTTTTTATTGCATCAGGTATCAAACGGGTAGGTACTTGGTCAACCAAGAACAAGCCCTCACCGAATGCGCGAATTTCCGAAAGCATATTGCTGAACATCATAGCCGACTTGTATTGTGGCATTTCGGGATTGTCACATTTCATCATAACCCTATGGGCTTCTTCAATGACCGTAAGATGTTTACAACCATTGTCATTAAAGTCAATTAATCCGATTTCAGCTTTTGCTATGCGGTATTCATAAAGGAATTGAAGTATAAGAGCCATGAAAAAAGACTTGTCCACATCATCCCCAACGTATGAAAGGTTTATTATACAAGGTTTCTCAAACAATTCTTCCCAAGGTGTTGAATGCAATGTGTTTAACATTTCGCCTTTCCAACCACGTTTTAAGCTGTCAATTCGTGTGTTCAAGCACGCTTTCATGTTACGCTCAACACGTTCCTCATATTGCCTATTCCCTATTACTGCGTCAACTGCAAGGCTCATACTGTTTAATGTCGGCGGCAAAGTTTGATTGTAAACAGGTTCTTTATTAAGCCAATCGGTTGTTCTATTTTGATATATAGTATAAATTAAATCCTCCATCAATACTGGCAGTATATCATACATTGGGAATGCCGCAGCAAATGTCGACTTCAACCTGTCTATATGGGCAAGCACATTAGGTTCTTGATTTTCATTTAACCATACAATCTCAAAAGGATTCAATCTAAGTATGTCTAAATTTATATTCTCTTTTGTACGCTTGTCTATATAAGATTTACATCCAGGAATAAATATTGAAATCGGATTGTCTTTGTGTGATTCATTATACTCAATAGCCCAATCCACATATTCAGTCTTTGCCGGTTCTATAATCAAAAATGGAACACTACCGGAAATGTCATTCAAGATGGTCTGTACAGTATTTGTCTTTCCCGTTCCATTTATTCCTGACAATAATGTATGCTTCGCAAACATATTTACAGGTAACCTATAAGATATTTCTGTTTCTGAACCGCCATATAGAAGTTTACCTAAATTTATAGTTTTTATATTTTTATCTATTTCAATATGGTTTAAACTAAACTCAGGTGAACTATCTATCACACTTATACCAGGAACAGAATGAAGCGGGAAATTAACAAGATAGGAAAGTTCTTTCGTCGTAAGCACAGTTTTTAACTCTTTGTAATGCTTTCCTAAAGGATGTTCAAAACGTCTGCCATTCCTCATATTAACCATAAGTGTAGGAGCCGTTAACTGCGCTAGACTCAGTTCCTTTATAGTCTTTCCATCTTTATCTTCTTCATCCATAATACTCGTAAGATCATGAATACGAATAGGCTCAAATATTGATTCCTGCCCACTCAATATTGAACGTAACTGCAATGCCGCACCTTGAATATCTGATTTCTTTTCTGTCATCAGGTACACTCCAACTTTCCACAATCCTATCGCCTTACCAGTCTCCATTCTTTTTGACTGATAAAATAAATGCTCTGACACAGTTTCTATATGTTTGTTCACGATGTTGCGACTCATACTTTGTGACTGGCTTTCGCTAGTTGTATGTGCAGTACTTTCTGAATTAGTTGTTGTTTCAGATGTACCTGTTTGTTTTGTAGGAGCTGCATTTGTCAATATGTTTCCCAAGCCTGATAGGCCAACAACAGATCCTAACATACTGACAGCTTCTGGTAATAAAGAACCTGCCGTATCACTCAAACCATCAAGTATTTTTCCTGCAGTAGGAAAAACAGATGCAGCTAGTCCAAGACCTGTTGCAGACAATGCAGCTTTTCCTAGTTTGGAAAAGTCTTTTTTAGTTAAACTTTCACTTATTGACTTAGAAACAGAACTTGACATTGTATGCGTATTAGAATCTCCATGTGTTAGTCCTTCAGTAATATTTATTGATTTCATTGACTCTGCTTGTCCATTCATCTCACGACATTGGTATAACATGTATTCTGCATCATTGTTTTCTACAGGGTCGGCCACAACAAAATATGCATAATGCTTGCTACGGCTCATTCCAGCCATCAATTTGTCAATGGTTGCAGGATACAAATTTTTATATTGTCCCTCCATTGAGGGAATTCCTGTCAACGCATAGATATTTTCAAATACATCATCAGAAATATCTTTCTTAAAAGAACTCAAACATACATCACCTTCATTTATTATTTGAGTTTGTAATCCAGGCCACGTTCCTTTTATAAATTCATTCAAGTATTTTACTATACTTCTTGACCGAATTCCACTTCCAATGGCACGAAGTCCAAGGTATAATTTATTTTCAATACCATTTCCTGTTATCAGAAATAAAAGTTGTACCTCTTTTGGAAGAAAGCACGAATAAAGAATTTTCTGAATAGCAGTAAAACAGTTTTCAGCTGAATCTTCAATGGGTTTCCCTATCTGTTTTATTTCAATCCATGTTGCCTCTTCTTTTAAAGTACCAGGAATAGCTTCTAGCCGAAATATATCATTCGAACTTTTATCGCCTATTTTTTCCAAATACTTACGCTCTGTACAGAAAAACAAGGATTGTGACAAAGCTGTAGCAGCCATCACTTTTGCCATAGGCTCTATTGATTGTATTTGCATATCCATAATTTAATCAATCAAAATTCTTACTTTTTTCAAACTTTCTTTATAACCCTGTAACAACTGGTAAACTGCAAAATTAACAGACCGTTTTATCTCTTTATTCTTATAAACAGTTTTATGAACTGAATCATCAATATCTTTTTGTATCATCTCCCATTGTTCACTGATAGAATTAAAAACTTTTGCACGATCTCCTTTATCCAAATCTTTCATCATCGCATCCTTTTTCTTTTCTTCATCAGACTTGCCAAAAAGAAACTGTCCCAAGAAAGCAGCTCCTCCAATAAGCCAAGCCAACGGTCCACCCAACAAAAAGGCAATAGCTCCTCCTATAGCACCACCAACAATAGCACCTGTCCAACCTTCACTCTCTGATGCAATCTTTTCTGATATGGAATCAATCACATCATCTAAATTAACGTTTCCGGTATCAATCTCATGTATCTCCAATTTCGGTATAGAAATATTCATTCCTTGATTAGAGTAGTGAGATATAATATTTTTCACCTTACTTTGTATATCTTGTGTATTTTCAGTTATTGCCTCTTGAATGCAATCAGATAAATTTGGTACAGTTTCATTGATACAATCTTGTACATTTTTTGTTATTGCATTTTGCAAATCGTTCAACGAATAATCTTCATCAGCATCTCTAAACACCGTTACAGTTTCTCCTACTTCATCTGTAATACGATCCCACAACAAATAACAGAATTTTTCTATAAACGTATTATATATTGTGTCACCATTCTGCAAGCTATTAATAGTTTCTTCCAATCCTGCATCCATTCCTTCTGTACGTAAGTCCATACGTGCGACTTCTGCCACACCTTGTGATATTGTCAGAGACGGATCTTGGTCACGGTATATTTGTGATTCTGGCACGTTCCAACATCTGCTGACTAACGGTTTAATAAAATCCATTCTTGAAGCTCCGCCTGTAAGGAAAACACCATAAATCGTTGCATTGTTGATATGGTTATTTATAAAATCGATGGCCGCATTTTCTATTTCTTTAATGTAACCTACCTTCTCTAATAAATCATCAAGCTCGCCTGGTTTATAGACCATCTTATAACGGTCATCTTCAAAGTCTTCATCATCAATAAAATCTTCAAAGTTTATTGTTTTCTTGACTTTCAATGATGGGTCAAAATAAACTTGTTCCTTAACTTTTCTTGCTTCAAATAACAAATATGAAGTTAACTTATCATATTTTTCTTCAAACTTACGAATAACAGGATTATTCTCTTCACAATTTTTGAGAATGTTTTTTTCTATAAACGAGGCTCCACAATTATATCCATTGTCTATAAGTTTGTTATTTGCTTTCATATAGGTAAAATCCAACGTACTTGATCCCATATCAAATACGACTGCCCCTTTTTCGATATATTTTCCAATACCAGATGTAACATCATGTTGAGCACGTACAAATGCTGCCCTTGACTCTTTAGTTACTCCTGCGACAGGAAGCCCTGCTTGTTTTGCCATCTGCAAATACAAACTTTGGGTTGATTTATCCCAACCTGATGGAGTCGCAATGTAAATCAAATGATTGTCATCTGTCAACATTGCAGAATTATTTTCTCTTATACGGCGATAAACCTCTTGCATAAACCTTATCATCAGTTTTTCCGATTTTCCGTTTATGTCTTTTGGCGCTTTTTTAAAGCAAACGTTAACATTTGCTTGTTTCAAGATTTCAGGATTAAACGCTGAATCTCCTATATAAGCATTTCCATTATCTAATATGGTAATAGCCGATGGTATAACTTTCTTATTGCCTCCCATCTCTAAATCTTTTACAGACTCTAATTGTTCAACAGATTTGTCCCATTGTAACGCACATATTGCAGCGGAAGTCTCGCCATGCCCTAAGTCTATACCTATAATGTATTCAATTTTACTCTTATCAATATTGTTCATTTTGGTTAATTTACTTGATGATGTATTTAAAACATGATTATTTGCTTTGTCTTTAATTTTTTCATCGATAAATGAAATTAAATCTTTCATTTCATTTATGTTTGTCAAATCTTTCTTTATCAAAGAAGTGCCATAGCTGTTATTTAAATATAAAATCAATTGTTTAAAGTTTATACGGGCGTCAGACGTATATACATATTCATTAAACCAATTAAAAGTACAGCGTCTTAGAGTTTTATAGATGCATTCTTTTGCCCATTCGTCATTATTATTTATTCTTTTTCCTATATATGCAACTATGTCTCTAAAGGTTCTTTCTTCAAAACCAGATGCTGATATATGTATTTGAGGATAGATTTCAGATAAAAATCCCAAAACAAATTTTTTATCAGCATGTATTTCACTGAATTTTGTATTTTCGTCAATAAGTCTATATTGCGTAAATTGTTGAATGATAAGTAATATATCTTTTTTTGATTTGTAATTATCCGCACTCATAACTACATCTCCTATATTCATGATGATTTTACTTTATTATGGAATAAAAACTCTACCTTTCAATACAATATTACCATTTTTTACAATAGCTGGTAATATTTGGGAAACTGTTTGTACGTTTGGATTTTCAATCACGTCAAACCAATTACTATGATCGTTTGTATAATCTACAACCTCAAGATTATAGTTCTCCAAAGACTCAGCCATATCCTCTATGCGTTCCTGCATTTTGCAAACGAACTTTTCATCTTTATTGTGAGCACGTTTATAACCAACAAGTGATTGTACATTTTCAAGTAAAAAACGATATTCCTTTTCCAATGTTGGTTTTTCCTGATTCTCATATTTATTTATGACACGGTTTATCTGCGCCCTAAATGTTCCAATTAAGGAGTCCACGCTACTACAAATGTTTCCTACTATATTCAAGAACATATCAACATTCAGTTTAGATTGCTGCAAAGATGGTTCTTTAATTTTTGATTGATGAGAAATTAAATTATGGCTCGAGGCATAATAAAGAACGATTGCCGTACCTGCTATTGCACCGAAAACAGCACCCCATGTACCAAATAGCAAGCCACCGACACCGCCTCCTATAGCCGTACTACCTAACGTATATGGATATTTATCTTTTGCCAAGCCATCAAGAGGTTTTTGTATTTGATCTAATTTAGATTTTGTGCCTATAACCTGTGGCGTTATTTCCTTTACCATTGCTTGTTGGGCACTTAACAATGATATGGCAGCTTGTAATATATAGTCTTCAGCTTTGGTTAATTGTAATCTGAATTCACCATCATTATCGAACATTTCATTTAAATAATCGTTAATAACCGTTTGTACTTTTTGTGCATCGGAAGGTAGACTTAATCCCTCTAATTTTCCTTTCAAAATCACCTTATTACTCTCAAAAATAGCAGATAGTGTTTTTCCTGTTTGAAACATATCATTAATCTCCTCATTGTTTTACACACCTATAAGTCCACGAAGTCGGCATTAGATTTAACATTACGGAAAAGGCGTGAGGACTTGCTCGCCGTTCACCAAGAAACAGGCATCGCCAAACGCCTAACCAGAAATGAACAGAAACAATACTCCCACGCCGTTCTGATATGTAAATACGGCAATAGCCGTAACGACATATACACAAACGGATGAGCGTCATGTCCCTTCATCCTTCTGGTATTCAATTTGGCGATTTCGTTCCTTAGGATGAAAGCATCAACGCTTTCCTTATTAATCCGGCGATTTCTCCCGCCGGATATTGCAAAGATACGTTTTTTGCCCGAACATGACGCTCTTTTATATGAAAATTTGTATTGCTTCATTTATTTTTTCACAAAAATACGGATAATCATTCTTTAAAACAGAAAGAAAAAACTACATTTGAAAGGCGGAATTGAAATAGTACCAAAAACTGCATAAACTGATACGAGATGAATGAGAAACTGGAGATACTGCAATGTTTGATTGAAAACCAAGCCTTTGCACCGTCACACTCTGCACTGGCAAAAGAATTAGGATATAATGGCAAGATGGTTATTTACAGACTGTCGGAAGGGAAGGTTAAGGACGACACCATAAACAAAATCACCGAACAGATATGTAACAGATTCGGACTTTATGAAGAACATCTTTACAAAATTGCACGGATATTCTACGGCGTGAAATTCTTTTACGACAAACTTATATCTGAGATGAACACACGAAATCCTGAATGGATAAAAAATCTGATAATATCTTTAACGTGCAACGAATACGACAACTTTTCGCATAAGTTCAAAGACGAGATCATGCCTGTACTCATCGACCTTAAGAACGATGAGCGCGATGTTTATTGGGGCATCGTGGCAATGATATTCATAAAGGCAAACGGCATTGATGCATATAAATATATCAAAAAGAAAGAGACATGGAAAATAGTCGACATGCTCGAAAATATCCTGTCGTATATTTACCCTGAAAGACACGATGCACACGAAGCCGCAGAAAACATGAAAAGACTTAACAATGCACAAGCCCTTTGGAATATTATTCACAATTTTATCATAATATTTAGATATTATACTGAAGAAAACTTTAGAAATGAAGCCCTAAAACTATTGCGCATTTTCAACTTCGGAAAGCGGAGCTACTGGCGTTTGCCGCACAGCAGCTATAGCCAGGACAGCGAAATATGGCTTCTTGTCTGCCAAACATACCAACGTGGCACAAATGGATTTTATATAGCAATGCGCATGAAAGCCGGCAAAGACATAGAGACTTTCACCATTGACAAAACGCTTATACTGAATTTCTGGACTATCGACAAGGAGGACGACCCGCCCGTGTTACAAGTATTCGAAGGATACGGAAAAGAGCGCAAATGCTGTTTTTACCTTTATGAATACGATGAGTCTCAGCACGAACTTAACATAGAAGTCATTCCCGACAACGGCACACCGTTAGGACTGCCCGAAACCTTACAGATGATAAACTTTGACAATCCCGAAGGCAAAGACGAAAAAGTGTGGGCAAGAATATTAAGTATATGGGACGAACAGCAGGGCGAAGCCGAATTTAAGAAAACCAAAGAAGCCATATCAGGCTTTGCAGACATGTCTAACGCTTATCATATCAAAGATGTGTTTATCAGCAAGACAACATTCTCACTCATTATTGAACACGACGGTAATACAAGCAACTATCATATTTCTGTTGACAAATACTACTTTCTCACTGAAATAAATCCTTCACAGAAAATTGTGATAGTGAAGAGCCTTGAAGATGACGCTTTATACGCAAGTTGGCCGGATAGAGGAGACGTTATAAAATTGTCTGAATTTACGGTAAAATAATAATTGGAAAATGATACGAATTAAAATCGTATCATTTTTGTTTTTGGATAAAGTTATATAGACAAAATAAACTCTTTATTTTATATAAGATTTTCACGAATCAAGAATTCAATCAACATGCAACATTAGAAGCAGAGACATTAGATATATGCTCATGCAAAAGCTATTAAACATGATATTATTTTAACGATACGGGACATAAGCTCCACACATTTTAACCACGCTAAACAACTGTTTGAACAACTTGAATCAATTTATCTTAAAAAGATTTAGAGGAATGGCGGCTTAATGATAAATTGGCTAATTTTGCAACATCGGCTAATAGCCGGGAAATGGCGTGAAGAGGCGAACGACAGGGAACGGAATGAAAGAAATTTATTTTTGATGTGACATATGAAAAGGATTTTATTTATAATAACCGCGGCAATAATTCTTGTGGCATGCGCCACGACTGACAGGCAACAGAATGACAAGAAGAAACAGGAGAAGGCTGAGATGATAAGCAGGGCGGTGTGCAACCGCGACTTCAAGATAAACGTGCAGACGGCTCACCCAACGAGAGGCATGTCGGTACAGCTGACGGCAGACTTCGACCTGAGGATTAAAGGCGACAGCGTGGTGTCGTATCTGCCCTACTTCGGCAGAGCTTACAACGTGCCTTACGGCGGCGGAAAGGGGCTCAACTTCAGCGGAGTGACAGAGGACTTCAAGATAACGCAGCCTAAACGCGACAGAAAGCACGTGGAGTTCAGCGTGAAGAACGATGAGGATACATATAAATTCCACATTGACATTTTTGACAACGGCAGTGCGTCAATAAACGTCATGCCGCAGCAACGCGAAATGATATCGTTCAATGGCGAGATTGAACTGCACGAATGACGCCCCAACGGCGACCTTGAGAAAAACCATTTTGGGGATAGACGCATAGACTAAAATGTAAACATTTCGGACGTCAGCCGAACAATTAACGCTCTCAGAGCAGCGATAGTCTTCACGAATACGGGATTTTACATGAAAAACGCCCAAAACAGGGCGTTTATGTTAAATCATTATCATTCAACACATTACGCACGCTGAGCGACAAAACAGCAAGAGTTAAAATATATTACTCGGCCACTTACGGTGCGAAAGTGGGCCTTTTACGAAGTGAAAGCAGGCCGTTTTCTACTCAAAAGTCATAGATTAAGGCACAAAAAACGTATGTTTTAGCTCGTTTAAAACATCGAAAAGCAAACGTATGTTAATAAAGAAGACATACAAGAGCATTAAATTTAACATCCGTTACACATCAGATTTCTAGATTGAAAAATTATTTTGTCCTAAATTTTTACTACCAGCCAAACTATATGTCAAGGAGTTTTACAGTCAAGAAACAGCATCCTTAAGCGAAGCAAAAAATACGTTTGATTCTTATGTTGTAAGACCTAAACCAATTATACATATTGTCTTAATTCAGCAAAAATCAAAAAATTAAGATGCATATATAAAAGCTGCAAATCATAATTGGTCTGTGCCTAGCTTCGTTTCTCAATCTTCCATTATTACTTCTAAATAAAAAAAGGAACGCGCCGTTGTTGCGCGTTCCTTTTTTAAAGAAAGAGAGTGTTTATTTCTTGGTTACGTTAAGTTTGGCAACCTTACTGCCGGCCTTAACCAGATATATACCTTCGGGGCGGCTGTTCATATCGATACATACAGCATCGGCAGAACGGGCTGTAGCCGTAGCCACTACATGTCCGGCTGAATCATAGACAAATACAGGCATGCCTGCCTCAAGTCCGTAGACATAAATGCTGCTGCCGTCTGCTGTGATGCGTATGCCGTCGTTTCCGTCAACGGTCTCTATGCCGCTGGTGAACACGCGCACGATGTTAGAGCCAACCTCGCCATAGCCAGAGTAAACAGCCTTAACCTGATATTCGTTGTATTCTGTAGTCTTGGCCGTGTTGTCGAGATAAGAAGTCTCGGCTATCGGAGCTGCAGTGAGTCTGCCTCCGTTGCAGTAGACATTGTATCCCTCGAAGCCGAAGAGTGGCGACGTAGACTCGCTGACAGCCTGGGTGCGCAGTCTGACATCGGCAGACGGAGCCTTTCGTGATGCGACGTTGAACGCGCCGAAGGCCGGAGCCTGCGCGGCCGAACTGAAGTCGGCATAAGGACGCAACACTATCGTTATGTTCCAGTTGCCGTCGATGTCGTTGTCGGTCAGTGTCTCCCATGTAGTTCCGTCAGAAGAGTAGAGGTCGCCCTTGCCTACAACGGCAGGTCCCTCATCATATCCGAGCGGTACAGATATCTCATTGTGCTCAACATAGAGTACCACTCTGAGCGTACGGTCAGGATTAATCTGCAGCGGAGTATTCAGTTTGATATTGTTGAAACTATACTGGCGCAGATTAGTGACATACTGCTGGCGCACGAGATCGGTACCCTCATAAACGAGCAAGAACATCTGGTCGGGAACGTTATTTACATAAACCTCAACCTCTGAAAGCGACAGATGGCCGTAAGACTGCAAATCGTCTGATGTCCACTGTACGCCGGCGAAATATCCACCGCCGCTGGGCAGACCGGCAGCATCGTGTGCCGTACCGCTATGCCATCTGAGGTTGATGCCGTCGCCTATAGCCGGAGCACTCCAGTAAAGCTGCACTCCATCAGAAGTTTTCTCGGCAGAAAGCATGCCCGGAGCCTGATAGTTGTTGCTATAGTCTACAACTGCCGTAACAGGCTCTGACAGCTCGCTCAGACCGGAAGTAACGTAGATAGCGCTCACCTGATAGTTATATGTGCCAGGCAGCAGGTTATGATCAGTGTAGCTTACGGCTGTAACAGGCTCCTCGTTGAGTTTGACACCGTCGCGGTAAACATAGTATCCGTGGATGAGAGCATGGTCTTCTGTATCAACAGAAACTGCGTCAACATACTGAGATGTCTTGCCGGCATCGCTTCGCAGGGCCACGTATGCTACAGATGCAGGCAGCGTAAAGCTGAACTTCTGCCAGTTTTCAGTTGTCGTGACAGTTGACAGCTTCTGGAAGTCGGCCTCCGACGTAGAGCTGCCCGACGATGTATAGACAGATATAGAGCCTACGCCTTTGCTGTCGTTCTCATTGCGTGCCACAAACGAGAACATATTCTCGGCATTATCAGCCTCGCCTACAGGAATTATCAGCAGCGAGCTGTTGCCGGCTGCAGCCTCAACAGACTTGTCGCCCTGATAAGCCGTTGCAGATGTCACGGTCCATGCATCATTGCTGTTTATCCAGCCTTCGCGTGCGAATACAGAACCATTGGTCTGTCCTTCAGCGCTCTCATACACAGCGGCGTCGAGGGTTGCCGGGTCAACGAACGAGAGGTTAACGTTGTAGCCACACTCAGCCGGCACGGCCTTAATGTCAGAAGGAGGAACACAGTCGCCTGCGTCGACAATAGTAACAGTAGCTGCCTGAGACTTGTCAGACACAGAGCCGTCTATATAAACCGTCTGTACAGCATAGCTATATGTACCGGGGTCGGTTTCCTCGGTTGTATATGAGCGATATTTCAGCGGTTTGTCGTTCACCTTTACATCGTTACGGTAAACGTTGTAGCCTTCAAGACCGAGTATTGTTCCCGGGTCAAGGAATATGAAGCGCGCGCTGGTTGGTCCCTGCAGTGCAAGTGCAAGAATGTTGAGTCCTTCCTTAGTAGTGATGAGCGACATGCCGCCAGCAGCCGTACCCGTCTCCGGACTGAGTTCGGGATAATCCTTAAGGTCGACAGAAGCCATCTTCTTGCCTGTGGTAAGGTCATACATTGACACTACATACGGATTTTCATAACCCTGCTCGAAGGCATAAAGCACGCCGTTATAATAAGCCGTTCCGGCCGCACCAGGATAAGACGGTCCTGTGCCAAGCTTGCTTCCTCGCTTATCGATGTAGATGGATGTCTCCCAGTCGCCAACCTCAAAGCCTCCGCGGCCGTTGTCGAGGTCAGGTATGTAAGCCAGATGGCGTGCTACTTCCGAGATAGAGATAGTGTCGGTAGCCACGCGCTTGTTCATGTCTATCTTATAAATCCAGTTGCCGTTTGTAGAGGCATAAAAGTCCTCGCCGTCGTATGCAAGGTTGAGTATTCCGTTGTCGACACCGTCTATCGAGAATCCTTCAACAAACTCGCCGTCAAGTGTATACTTGTTTACAGCCCCCTTGACGCTGTGCATCGTGGTGTAGATATACTCGCCGTCTGAAGCCACGCCCATCTCACCTGAGATGTAGCCCTTAAACTGGTTGATATACTCAAGACAGCCGTCGTTAGTGTTAACCTTGGTTGTCGTAAGGTCTATCGGGAACGACATGCCACCTTCTACAGGCAAATCCCAGCGCAGACGCACCGTGCGGTTGAGTTCAACGTCAGCGTTGATATTGCCTGGAGCAACAGGAGTGCCAAGGTCTAGTATCTCTGCCGTTACACCTGAGGTGAAGCCAGACACGCCGCCGTCGGCATAAACAGAGCGTACTTTGTAGACATGTTTGCCAGGCTCTGTCACCTCATCATGATAAGTAAGCTCACTTATAGGAGCCGTGGTTATCTGAGCGTCGTCGCGGAACACCTCATAGCCTACAGGTGCGTCTTCTGCATCGTCAGCCGGTGCAAAGTGAGCGGCAATGTTGACGTTACCCGTACCACAACCCATACGTGAGCATGTTGACCACTCTGAGCCGTCGGTTGATATAAGATTACTCTTTCCCTCTACGGCCGTTCCGGCATCCATACCTATAGGCATCATGCCCGCATCGTGTGCCACGATGAACGCAACAATATAGTCGTGTCCGCGCTCAACGGTCAGAGGCTCGCTGAGAGTAACGGTGTTGAACTGTCCGTACTTGATGTCAGAAGACTTTACAGTCTGTGTGCGTACGGCCTCACCGTCCTTGTATATCTTAAGAGAAAGGGCCTGACAAAGCTCCTTAACATAAACGTCAACCTTGTCGAGCTTCATGCCGCGATGCTCAATGAGGTCGTCGCCAGTCCACTTGGCTCCAATCCAGAAGATGCCGCCGTCGGCAAGTCCGACGCCCGTGCTGCATGTGCCGTCATCGTAACGCAGAGTGGCCTCATCCTGACGTGTAAGTCCGGGTTGGGTCCAAGCCAGCGATACATTCTTGTTTTCAGACACACTGGCGCTGAGTCCTGTCGGTGCGAAGTAAGGAGCTCCCACGGTCATCTTGTAGACAACAGAGTCAGAATGGTTGGTCTCTACGTCATTATAGATAGCCGTAACAGTGTATTTATATTCGCCACGTATAACGTTTTTGTCAACATAAGCAGTTTCTGCCAATGGTTTCTCGTTAAGGCGCAAGCCATCGCGATATACATTGTATCCCGAAGGAGTAGCCTCTGCCTCGCCGCTCTTCCATGCCAGATTGACGTCAATGCCGTTCTCGCTTGATGCCGTAAGCTCTACAGGGCGCGGTGTGGCGCAAGGGCCGACAGCCGTATAGCTGACATCTATCTTTCCAGCATCAACGTCTGGCAGAGTGAATATATTGAGATCAGCAGAATAATCCTTGCCCACAACACCCTTTATGGCATTATAAGTAATCTTAACTTCCTGCTTCTCGCCGGCCTTCAGCACCCCAGCCTTTGGCGAATAAGAGAGCCAGTCGCCTGCATCACACAGCTTGTACACATAAATTCGGGCCGGTGACTGCTCCATTATGCCCACCAACGACAATGTTCCGTCAAACAGACTGGTTGTTGTCTCTATTCCGGCACCATATATCATCGGCGTGTACTGATAATCAGGCGTGTCAGAAACCTCGTGCTTAACATCAGTAAGCCTGCGTGTATTAAGGTTATACTGGCGCAGCACGATGCGGTCAACGCCCTGATAAGACATCTCCTCATGTGAGAGCCACAGATAAGGACCGCCGGGAGTTGTATTGTCGTAAGCAGAACCGTACACGTCAAGACTCTCTTCGTCAGAAATGTTGCGCATGGCCGAAGTTATCTTGCCTTCACGGTTAATGCGGCATATAGTGTTAGAACCGCCTGCCCAGAACTCATCGCTCCTTGGGTCGTAGGCAATGTGTGTGATGTTTATCTTAGGATCGTCAACAATGGTTATAGTCTTGACAAGCCGTTTGTTGCGCAGGTCGAGCTGATAGATGGCATTAGTGTCATCGCTTCCATAGAAATAAGTTCCGTCGAACGCCATATCGTCCACCTTATAATACATGCCCTCAACATCGAACTCTTCAATGAACCTTCCGTTGCGGTCGTACTTATAGAACTTGCCAATGTTATACCATGAAGATGTGTAGAAGTATTCTCCGTCGAAAACGATGGCCGACTGCAAATCGCCCGACGCGCCGAAGCTCTGCTGCAGCTGGAAGCGGCCAGATATGTCTCCAGAACCTATCTCATGGTCAGCCAGCATACGCCACATAACCTCACCGTCGCCCGTATTTTCAAGCGTCACGGTCTTTTCAATTTTATCTTCAACATTAAGGTCTTCATGCAGCTCAGTCTCACTGACAGAAAGAACCGGAGTAGTTACATTTACGACCTCGTCGTTAGCTGAAGAGTTCTCAACGATCCATTTACCCTTATATAGGTTATGGCCTTCCTCGTCAATGATAATGGTATATGTGTCAGCCTCAATCTTCTCAAAGCTAATCTTGCCGTCAGCACCAGCCTTAGCATTATATCTGCCTCCGCCGTCACCTTCGAGCGAGACGCTGCACCCGGCAAATGGAGTTCCGCCTGCGAGAACTGTCAGGCTGGCTGAAGTCCATTCAGGATTCCATACCTTTATGTCGTCAACATACCAATAGTCGATATAGAAAGCCTCCTCACCATGGGCACGGAAACGTACCTGGAAAAGATTCCCCGTAAGATACGGGCTGAGATCTATCAGCTCCTGGCGCCATGAATATGTACCCTCGTCGCTCAGATAATACTTGCAGCGTGTCCAGTTCTTGCCGTCGCACGACACTTCTACAGAGAGTGTGTCGCCCGTGGTGCTGTTATAGTTGAGCATACGAAGGTCGAAACGCAGCCATGTGTTCTTGACATCTGTTGTATTGAGCTGTCTCGAAATCAGCGACTGTGAATAGTTCTTCAAAGAAGAATACTGATATGCAGCACAAGGATCAACAAGACCATAGGTATAATAATCTACACTCCACTTACTTGGATTACCGGCATCATCAGCAGGTGTCGACCACTTGTCGGCATCAAGCACCCACGAACTGAAGTCGTCTTCGAAAGGAAGAAGCCTTATGTCGGGCACTTCCACATTGACAGGCTCTGACATTCCTGTCTCGGTGCCATCTTCATAAACAGCCGTAACGGTATAAGTGTAGTTGCCGTAGTCGGGCACATCGTCAGAATATACCAGACTAACAATAGGTTCAGCATTCACCTTGACAGAATTTCTGTACAGGTTGAATCCAACGAGCGGATTGCTTGCAGCAGCCTTAAGCGGGCGCACGTTGTTAGTGCCGACAAAAATGTCGTCGATAAATAACATGAAAGCCTCATTCGACACACAGTTTATCGTAACATATTTTGCGTCCTTAGGTATCTTATAGCTCATCAGTGTCCATGTGGTAGGCACCTCTACATAGTCGCCATCTGAAACCCATATAAAGTCAGAAGCACGCTTGCCAGTGGTTGAATATCCCACACGGATGCGTTCAAGGCCATAAGTGTCATTATAGCTCTTTGCCCTGAAGCTTATCTGGAAGTCTCTGTCAAAGTTCAGCTCAGGCGATATAATAAAGTCGTTGCTCTGACCCTGAACGGCAAAGTCAACCAGCATCTTCGTGCCAGAATATGGCTTAGCGTCAGGATAGTCGGCAACAGACGGAGTTGTCTTTGCCACATTCATAACGATGAATGCCATCTTGTTGCCCTGATTAGGAAACGATGTCGCAGCCCATGTATATGTCTGTTCATTGTCCATGTCAAGATACTCCCACCCTACACTACCGGGAGAGTTGATGACAAAGTCAGGATGGCCTTCAAAGTCATCATAATATCCGTCGGTAGGCTCCGGACTGTTCCACTGCAGCGTGACAGTCTTGTCGTCTATTCCAACCATGTGCAGTCCGTCAGGAACGCCGTCGGCCGTTCCCTGCAACGACATCCGCGTAGGGGCAGCCCAATGCTGTGCTGCCGGAGGCGGAGCTATATGCTTTGGCTTTACTCTTAAGCTGTCGGCAGCTGAGACGCTCAGAGCCGCAGCTGAAGCCAATACTGAAAGAAAATATCCAATATATTTCATCTCAAAACACATTTTATTTAACCATCAATTTGAATGTTTTTTCGTGTTCATTTCCAGACACCTTAACAATTGTCACGCCTTTATAGCCCTGCAGCGCAAACTTGCATGCATCGCCGTCGGCCACACCCGAATAAAGAATCTGTCCCGAAGGTGAAGCACAAGTTATCTTGTCACCGGCATGCAGACCGCCAAGAATCACCATGCCCCTGCCGGCCGTTGCATAGAGGTCGCCGCCTACAGGAACGAACACACCTGTTGCATCATATTTGAAGTAAGCTGGCTCGGAAGAGTCATAAAATAGAGAACCGTCACCTGCAGTTACCGTAATGGCATAAGTCTTGCCTGTGAGGAATTCACCGGCAGAAGTCTCGCCGATAGTCATCGTCGTGCCGTCATCAGGTGTCGCTCCTGAAGCAAGCATATCCCATACATAGCCATCGTTATAAGACATTGTGAGATAGTTGATTGTAGCTGTACGGCCGCCGTAATTGAGCGAGAAGCGCATCTTGCGGTACTTCTTGTCTTTTACATAATTCTCCAACAACACCTCAGAGCCTTCAGTGTCAAGCGAGCTTACCTCCTTAGCCGGACCTACAGTTTCCCACGTCTGTCCATCTACAGTTCCTTCTATCTTAACTACACTCGTGCCATAAGGACCGCCTGACTTAAGGATAAATTTACAGTCGGTTATTCCTTCAGGATAGTCACGTGTCTCTACAACTCCATTACCATAGAATGAAAGTGTACCGGCTCTTACTTCGACATCGCCCGTAATATCAGCAAAATCGCTCAACGGAACGAACACAGTATTGTTGAACACCTCGTCTGTTACTTCAGCAAAATCAAGATAATATTTTGATGCGTTTTTAACCGGAGTCCAATCAACCTGCAATGTACTGTTGTCCTTAAGTCCAAAATTGGTAATCTGAGGCTTTCCGAGCTTCTCTGTAAGATAGAATTGCCATAGCCACAGGTTTGTCTGAAGTTTCTTCGATTTGCATACAAAAGCGATATACACTTCTTTGCCTGCATAATCCTTAAGGTCAACCTCTTCAGGAACGGCTTCACCAAAGCTGTCAGCAAAAGAGAAACGCTTGAGCAGATGGAAATCACTGATATCTCTTGACTCAGTCGATACGTATACATCCAAGTCTTCAACAGTGGTTGACTCCATCACACCTCGTATAAAATACAAAGCGCCATTCTCCGGAACCTTCATGCGGCACGAAATAAGCCAGTCGTCAGCATCGTTCCAGTAGTCAAACTGATATACTACGCCTTCTGTCGTCTCATCATAAATCCATGTAGTTCCGTCGCCGTTGTTGTCTACTATATTCCAGCAGTCAAGTTCACCGTTTGTCCATGAAGTAAAATCTCCAATATAAGGAGCCTCCATCACCTTACACTCCGTGGTGACAGGAACAGAAGCACCATATACGACAGAATTGTCTGCCATAACCATATATGCACGCACGTTGTAAAGACTGCCCGGCTCAAGTCCTGTTATCTCCGCGCTGACCTTATCAGCCACAGCGTCAACCTCCACGTGTGTTCCTTCTATTGTAGGTTCGTCTTTCAAAGCCCAGCAGAAACCCATCGACTTAACGTCTTGAAGTTTCTTGACAATTGTAGCCTCTGCCTTCAGTGAGGTGTCACGAATAGACTTAGGCACCTCTGTGCGTATCACAGATATAGGTGTAACTCCACCGTTAACTTGGAATGTCACCAGTCCGTCGGACTCGTTTATGTTGGTGACAGATACGTTTACGGGGTCGCCGTTCCAGTTAATGGCCGCAGGCGATGATGTGGGAGAGAACTCCGTGTTGCCCGAACGGCCCGGATAAGTGTCGCCGGCACGCGAGTTTGTATCATCTATGCCATCGGCGGCAACAATATACATACATCTGTGCTTGGCATTATTGTTAGGTCCGTTTATCGACCAGTATTTCTCCACCATCTCGTCGGTATAGTCATAATGGTAAATAAGCAGGCCATGGGCCGGGATATACTTGTCCCATCCTGTCTGCTGGCGATTCTCAAGCACAAACCACTCAAAGCCAGTACCGGGAGTTCTGTCGGGCTGGCAGTCGATATATCTTGCCTCATTGTCCGCAACAGTCTTCAGCGTAACGTCCTCAGCGTCTTTCAGTTCAACAGGCGAGCACCATCCCATCTGCATGCGTTCAAAGGCCATGAGGCATGGAGGTGTGCGGCTGTCGTTGTTATAACTTCCTGATGCATAAAGACTATAAGCACCGGGATCTATACCGTAGCCGTCAGTATAATCGTCTGTGTCGTACATATCCTTAAGTCCGAGCACATGGCCAAACTCATGAGTAAACGTTCCTATACCATCCATCTTCACTCCGCTTGTTCCGACAAGCTCGGCAGAGCAGCTGTAATTGTTACATGTTATGCCGTCTATCTTGAACGCCTGATCTCCAAGGGTCCATGAGTGAGGCCACATGTCGTCTGCATTTCCTGTGCTTGCCTCGCTGTATCCGGCATAGATAACGTTGACGTTGTCCATATATCCGTCGCCGTCGTTATCAAACTGCGAGAAGTCCATGTCAGGATTGTCGGCCTTGGCCATTGTCAGTGCCTCGACAACCATATCGCGCGGATTTACGTCGCCGCCGGCAGATTCGTCATTGGCAGCATAATAAGTCTGCTCATGAGCAAGAGTGTAAGGACCGACGACAACAAAATTAGGGATAAACTGCCCCATGGAGTTGTCTCTATAATAGTCTTTCACGCTTCCGGTACCTCCGTCAACAGAGTAGCCCGGCTCGTTAAGCCATTTTGTAAAATCCTCATTCTTGAAATTCATCGCCTTGTCTTTGAAATTGACAAGGATAACCAGATACTCACTTTCCTTAGTTTCAGCATTACTCTTAACCATACGAGGTGCAGAAACAGTACGCGAAAGAATCTGTTCTGGGCGCTTTATATCTTTCTTTCTGAAAGACATAAGCAAATCCATCTGCTTGCGCACCGGAACCAGTTGACCGAGAAACTTCTGTTCGTCGGCCGAACGCTTTCCAACATTACTCACTCGCTGTGAAGTCAACAAGCGCAGCTTGTTTTTCTCATCCAGCCGTTCATACTTGAAGAAGCCATCCTTGTCCTTTCTGATAAGATAGCCGTCTACAGTGGTCGTGTAATGAAAATTCTCGTCTCCATGTATTCTAATAGTCAAAGTAGTGCCATCAGGCTGCACCACGGTAACTGGCCGGGGATTAGACTTGATGCCATAAACATTGACCGAGAAACCAAGCGCGAGACACAGAATCAGAGCACTGAATTTCTTTGATCTTAACATTGATATTTGTATTAGTTAATGAAAAAAAACGGAAAGGCCTGACTCTTCAGACCTTTTCCGTGTATAATTTTTTGTATCAGTTATTTACAACTACTTTTACTGCCTTGTTATCAACTTTCACTACATACAGTCCCTTTTCAACATTGAATGTTGTCTGCCCCTTAATATAAGCAGAGCTTACCAGCTTGCCGGTCAGGTCGTATACATATACGCTTGCACCTTCTGCAGACGGAGTAACTGATATGCAGCCGGCTCCGGCTGATATTCTCTCAGCTGCCATGCCTGTGCCTGATATACCTGTAGCTATATTAGCAGTTACTGTCACTACAGCACCAATAGGATTCGTCTGCTCCAGCTTCATTATGTATCTGCCAGGAGTTTCAACCTCGTATGAAAGTTCATAAGAACCTATATAGTCTGGCGCAGAACCAGACACGTAGTTAGATGTTGCCAATACGGTGTTCAGGTCATCGCTCTTGTAAACAGACATCATGTAATAGTTAGATGCGTCAGCTGTTATCTTCAACTCACCCTTATCAAGGTCAGCATAATACCATACAGGATTCTGACGTGTTGCACTCTTCAACGTATTCTCACCTATGGTAAGCTCTATCGGATTATCAGAAGACTCACCCGGCTCAAAGTCGCGCAAGTTGAACATCACCTTTTTGCCTTCCTGTGCAGACAAGGTTACTACCTCAACATAGAAGATATCTCCCTCAGACGCCACGAAATCGCCATAGAACAGCGTACCTTCACTGTCTGACTTTGTTATATCCACATAATTACTTTCTTCTCCACGCCATACACGTACCGTAGACGACTGATATGAAGCATTGTTCTCATAATTGATGTCTGAGCTTACCTCAAGCATGCCTGCAGATGCGGCAACATACTTGTACCATGTTGTCTGTGCCGCCATAGGCACGTCGGCTGATGTTCCGTCAACGGCAATGGCAGTCTCACGAGACTCTCCTTCGGCATATTCAGCTTCCTCAAGTTCAAAAGAGCCTGAACCTGAAAGACCTGACAGTTTAATTATATACTCTGTGCCTTTCTCTATTTCTGTCTTTACAGAAAATCCGCTCTGAACGGCAGTACGATAAGATACATATGAGCCGGAAACTATAGGGAACTCGACCTTTATTGTAGGATCAGAAGGGGTTATCACCAGCCATCCATTCATAGTTGCCGTATAGCTGAAATACTTGTCGTTTACGCCATCAAGATTATTGGTACCGACTACAGCTTGAATGGGGTTTGAGTAAACCTCTCCCTCACCGATGTCTTCAACAGCGACATTATATTTAAATCCATTGATATCCTCATCGAGATTCCAGCATATAATATAAGCAGCACCGCCCTTCACCTCAGCTTTCACATCTTTTGTGCCTGACGCCAGCGGCGAATACATGTTAGTCTGTTCATATATTGAAACCTTTGTTCCTGAGCTCAACATCTCGGCATCACTGGTTACCTTCAGGAACTTTGAAGTCTCAGCCTCGCCTGGTATTTCTACTTTATAATAATATGTGCCGTTATAATCTGGAAGTGTATTCTCACCAAGATTTATCGCCATAGGATTGTCAAACGAATCGCCCTCGCCTGCTGCAGCAAAAGTCATGTCGAAATAGTCTGGTGTCGATGTCGACTCATTCTTCTCTATGCAAATAAGGTAAGTCCTTCCCTGCACAACATTAAAGCGGGCCAGGAAACATCCGTCTACTGTGGCTATCGGCGAGTACATTGAAGACGCATCATACACACTTACCGTTCCGCCATAGAGATACGACTCTGACTTCAGCATGACGAAACCATTTTCCGTTGCCACATAATCATACCAATATTTACCTATTTCTGCCGGCAGTTCATTATCCACAGCCTTGCCTTCAAAAGGATAGTCACTCGAAGATCCTAAAGTAGGATGCGTAATAACAAAGTTACCGATAAGCGGCGATGTGGAAGCCTTAATCTTTATTATATACACCTTTCCGGCTTCTACTTCAGTTTTGCCAACAACCGTACCGCTGACATAGCTCAAACTGACGCTCGTTTCCTCACTGCTGTTTTCCTCGCAGACAGACAGGCCTGACAAAGAGCCTGTAAAGGTCATCTCGAGCACACCTTCTTCTGAGCACTCATATTTTAGGTATGTAACAGAAGAGTATGTTTCTGTACTATAGTTACTTGGAATAAAGAAGTTACTCTGCCCCGTTACGTCGATAGCTTCCTCCTTGGTCTGTCCACCTTCGACAATAGCATTTTCTGCTTTCATGTCAAACGAAATCTCGCTTCCGCCCCTTGTGTTCAAAATAAGATAAACCGTCTGACCAGCCTTAACAGGAACAATACTGCCTGTTGCAGAGTTTATTCCATAAATCATTTTGTTGTAGGTACCGTCTTCAGACATCACATAACTTAACCCTTCACCTTTGACGGTTGTAAAAGTCAGCAATTGTCCTGACTCAGCCGGTGCTGTATACTTATAATACAAAGTAACATAGCCCGACTGACCTGTCAGATCATAACTGTTTGTTCCAACCTGCAAATCTAATGCCGTAGAGACATCAGTCTGCGCAAACAAACTGCATAAACAAAATTGTAGAAATGTTAAAAGTATTAACTTCTTCATAAGCACTAATTTAATGTTATAATGTTATTGTTTTTGCGACAAACGACGTATTATCTTATCAATTTGAGTTTAGATTTACCTTTATCTTATATTTTAACATCTTATAGTGCAAATATCGTAATATTTTTTAATATCAGCAAAAGATTATGTAATAAAATTCGAATTAATATACATTAATATAATTATTATAGATATATTTCGTTATTTTTAATACGAATAATAACTTTTTCAAGTCGATATCATACAATTTAATAGTAATTTCACATAAATTACAAAATAAACACTCGTAAAAATATGTTATAGACAGATACATTATATTAAAAAATACATATAATAAAAATGGCTACCAAGCTTACAGAACGGTAAAATAAGCTATATATATTTTCAAGTAGACACCAAGGCAAGAAATCGTTAATTTACAGAAAATATTATATTTTATACAAATCACGATTGCTTAAGAAAGGAGAATACACATCCGCAAAAGGAGCCATGTCATGAATCAAAAGGCCACATTTCAGCATACAAAAGCATATCTTTCATGATACATTTAGGTATATTTTGCAGAACATGGAACAATACATTAAAATAAAAAATTCTAAGTTTCTTACATAAACAACACCCCTTATCCAATATCCGACATTAACCACATTTGAATATTACCTAATCAAGACGTTTATGAATAACAATGGTATGCAACTAAACAATTAACAAAAGGCATAATAATCATCGCAGCATAATTTTACGAAAAACTCATCACTCGTCACATCCGAACATAACATATTGTGTTTCATAGATAAGTAATGTGACAAGTTGTGTTTTTAACTCATCACGCAACAAGTAAATCATTATCTTGTTGTCCTTTCCTAAAATTTGGTTGACTTTAAATATATGATTCTCTCCATGATATCTGCGTGACGAGTTGACAGCCCAACTCATCACGCTCTAACTCTCTGCTTGTCAGAGCATTACAGCAAATTACAACGTGTAATGAGTTACTAATGAAAAATATTCTTACAGCAGCCCAAAATCTGTGACAGAACACAGGAGAGCCATACATAAGAATATACAAAAAAGGTGGATACACATTGATGCGTATCCACCCTATTTATATTGAATATATGACTTAACGTCTTATTCAGTAAAAACACTTATGCAGCCTTAACCTCTGATGTCTTGTTGGCCTTGCGACCTAAAGTGATGTAAGCAATAGGAGCTGCAATGAAGATTGAAGACAGTGTACCGAATACTACACCGAGAATCATCGCGAACGAGAAGCTGCGGATGCTGTCACCTCCAAGGAAGAAGATACAGAGCAATACCAGCAACGTTGTTGAAGACGTGTTGATTGTACGTGCCAATGTCTCGTTCAGAGAGTCGTTGAATATTGTCCAGTAGTCACGCTTCTTGTACAGTCCGAGGTTCTCACGTATACGGTCGAACACAACCACCTTATCGTTGATTGAATAACCGATAACGGTAAGGATAGCTCCGATGAACGTCTGGTCGATTTCTAGAGAGAACGGAACCAGACCCCACAATGCTGAATAGAAGCCGATAACGATTATCGTATCGAGAGCCAGAGCCACTGTTGAACCAACAGAGAAGGCTACATTGTGGAAACGGATGAGGATGTATAAGAAGATGGCTATAAGAGCGAATATGACGCTTATGATAGCTCCGTAAGTGATATCCTTAGCAACTGACGGACCCACCTTGGCACTACTGATAATAGAGCCGCCTGCGCGTACATCAGGATTCTTGAACACCTCTACGCTCTTCTGTGTCACCATGCCTGCGCTTGAGAGCGACTTGAACAGGATGTCTTCTACCTCGTTGTCAACTGCCGGATTGTTAGAGTCAATCTTATAGTTAGTTGAAATACGGATGGTCTTGTGGTCTGTACCCAATGCAATTGCGCTCACTGTACTGTTCGGGAATGCCGGACGGAGCACTGCAGTTACCTGCTCAGGCTCTACGGCCTTCTCAAGCTTGATTACATAGTTACGTCCACCTGTGAAGTCGATGCTCTTGCTGAGACCGCGAACTGCGAAGCTGATAGCGAACAGCACAACTGCAATACCTGCTATTGTGAAGGTCTTACGGTACATTGACATAAAGCCGATGTTTGTGCCCTGCAGGAACTTGCGAGATATCTTTGTTGTGAAGTTCTGGTTCAGCCACTTGTCTTTCTTCATCTTGTGCTCATAAACGAGACGTGTAAGATAAACGGCTGTGAAGAATGAACAGCAGATACCGATTATAAGAGTTGTGGCGAATCCGCGGATAGGACCTGTACCGAAGACATAAAGGATGACACCTGTTATGATTGAGGTAAGGTTAGAGTCGAAGATAGCAGAGAAGGCGTTGCCATAGCCGGCCTCGATAGCCTGCTTGAGCTGCTTGCCCTTGCGTAACTCTTCCTTGGTACGCTCATAGATAAGCACGTTAGCGTCGACGGCCATACCCAATGACAGCACGATACCGGCAATACCCGGCATGGTCAGCGCCGCTTGGAAGGAGGTTAGAATACCTAACGTAAAGAAGAGGTTAAGTATAAGTGCCAAGTTGGCCATCATACCCGGAATTAGGTCGTACATGACGATCATGTAGATCATCAGCAATACGAAGGCTACAACGAACGAGATAAGACCCTGCTGGATTGACTGTGCACCGAGTGAAGGTCCTACGACGTCCTCCTGAACGATACGTGCCGGAGCAGGCATACGTCCTGACTTAAGAGTATTGGCAAGGTCCTTGGTATCCTCGATAGTGAAGTTTCCGCTGATAGAAGACTGTCCGCCGGGGATTTCGCCGTTAACTCGAGGTGCGCTGTAAACAGCATCATCGAGCACGATGGCAATAGCCTTACCCACATTAGCCTTTGTAAGGGCTGCCCAGCGGCGTGCACCGTCTGAGTTCATGGTCATGCTTACCTCAGGAGCACCAGTAACGTTGTTAAACTGGTCTGTAGCATCTGTTATCACGTCGCCTTCAAGCGGAGCACGTCCGTTGCTCTGTGTAACCTTTATTGCATAAAGCTCGAACACATTCTTTACAGAAAGTCCGTCAGCAGGCTTAGCACCCCAAAGAAGTTTCAGGTTAGACGGGAGCACCTGCTTGGCAAGTTCAGATGTGATAATCTTGTTGATTGCTGCTGTATCGCGTACGTTAGCATATCCTACAACGCTCAATGAGCCCTGCGGAGCCAGCTGCAACATAGCCAGCAGAGGATTCTGCTTCTTGGCGAGAGCGAGCTGTGCATCAGTTTCAGTAGCCTTGGCAGCGCTCTTTGCGTCGTTCTTTATCTGGAACTTAGGCTTAGCCTCTGCCTTTGCGGGCTCAGCCTTGGCAGCTGTGCTGTCGCTTACGGCAGTTGTATCAGCGGCTGTAGCAGACGAACCGGCAGCAAGGCGCTGGTTGATCTGAGCCAGATACGGAGTAACCTCTTCGCTGTTGAATGTCTCCCAGAATTCGAGGTTGGCGCTACCCTGAAGAAGTTTACGGATACGCTCAGGCTCGCGGATACCAGGCATTTCTACCATGATACGGCCCTGCTGTCCCTCAAGTTTCTGGATATTGGGCTGAACAACGCCGAACTTGTCGATACGGTTGCGCACTACGTTGTAAGAGTTGTCGATAGCCGACTGAACCTCTTCGCGCAGAGCCTTCTCCACCTCAGCGTCAGAGCTTTGTGTGCTCACCTTGCCCTTAAGCTGCTGTGTGGCAAAAACTTCAGCCAGACGATGTCCGGGCGCATTCTGATGATAATACTTAATGAAAAGAGAGATAAAATCACTCTGACTTGTCTCTTCCTCCTTCTTAGCCTGCTCCATTGATTTAACGTAGGCAGCGTCTGTCTTGTGGTCAGCCAGCACGTCTACAACATCAGGAACAGAAATCTCGAGGATTACGTTCATACCGCCTTTAAGGTCAAGACCCAGACCAATCTGCGTCTCCAAGCACTTCTGGTAAGAATAAATACCCAGATATTTAACAGAATCCTTGTAGTTCTGCTGGTCAATCGGGTCTTTAATCTTTGCTGCCTGACTGTCGTAATAGCTAGTTGCGACAGAGAAAGACAAATAGAAAATGCTTGCAAGCGTCAGTAAGACGGCTGTAACAATTACAATTCCTTTGTTTTGCATTTTGATTATTATTAATTTTTAATGTTTTTTCGAGTTTGATATTAATAGGGCACAAAGATAATTATTTTTTTAAACTTTGAAAAATTTAATGCCTCTTATTATTCATTTTAGCGGTTATTTTTATCCTTTCCACGCTTTTTGAGCCAACAATAAATGGGGTAATGGTCTGAATAGCCGATACTTCGGTCAACTTTGCACTTATAGGGCTGCCACAGCTTTGAGCACATTATGTTGTCTATGCGCACAAAGATGGCGTTGTGGTGATAGGATATGCCCGGACCGTTGCCCGACTCAACATAACAGTCGGTAAGCTCGCGCGCCAGAGTGCGGTGAGTGTACGATATGGGGTTGTCGTTAAAGTCGCCGCAAAGAATCACGTTGTCGCCGCTATTCCTCACATATTCGGCCACGGCCTCAGCCTGCGGCGCACGTATCTTGGCCGACTCTCCCAGCTTTACTGCCAGGCGTTTCGACTCAGCCCTCATCGTGTCGCTGCCCGCCTTGCCCTTAACCATGTCCTTGAAGCCGGCACGGTCGGCAAGCGACAGACCGGAGGTCTCAAGGTGATTATTCACCACAGTAACCGTGTCGCCGTCCATTTTCACCTTAAAGGCAGCACTGACGTTGCCCTTAGATACATAATCGATGCGCTCGCGCGCCACTATCGGATACTTGCTCATCAAGACGAGACACTCGCCCCCGTCCTTGCTCCTCACAGAGTCGATGTATTCATATACGCCCTTTATCGCGTTTTTTATGTCATCGTCAATGCGTGCTTCCTGCAGGCACACGATGTCGGCATCAGCAGCTACAATATATTCAAGTATCGGATTGTCGTGTCCTTCGGGGGCATTGTCGCTGGCAAAATTATGCACATTATACGACATCACCTTTATCGAGCCAGGCGGCACGTCGCGGCTGATGTTAAGCGGCCAGTAAGTACGCACGGAAGAATAGCTGACAACAAAGCCAAGCAGGGAAATAAGCATGTACCTGCGCCTGAACACCGCGAAAAAGACGAGAAAGCAAAAATTGATAAATATAAAGCCGGGAAATATCAGTCCAATATTGGCCATTATAGGATGCTCTGTCGGATTGATGCGGTCCGACAGGCCTACCAGAAACATGGTAACAGCCGTTGCCACATTGGCCCCGGCTATTATCTGCAAAGTAAGGTCTTTAATTTTTTTCATTCACAATGAAGCACATCCGTCATGTGCTATTTTCCTCCGTCAAAGAGTTTACGTTTTTCCTCCTCGCTCAGGCTGTCGTATCCGCTTCGTCTAACCTTGTCGAGTATGCGGTCTATTTCGTCCTGTTCAGCCTTCTTGCGGGCATTATAGTCCCAGTCTGATTCGTTTCTTGTCCTGTCATATCCTCCGGCATTGTCCGACTTGCGGTGAGAGCGGTGCTCCCAGTTGCTCTTCAGATTGTCGAAGAACTGCTGTCCCTTCGACCTTCCGAAAGTTCCTCCGCCCGGATTGTTGCGCCAGTATCTTATCAGCAGCCATCCGAAGAGCATACCACCGAGGTGGGCGAAATGAGCCACACTGCTGTTTGACGTGCCGAGAGCCGACAACAGCTCAACAACGATGTAGATGCACACAAACCACTTGGCCTTTATCGGCAGCGGAAGCGGGAATATGAACAGACGCTCCTCAGGAAACAGCATGCCGAAAGCAAGCAGCACACCGTAAATGGCACCTGACGCGCCTACTGTTGTCCAAAGATTGAGAATAGCCGAGCTGTTATGCGCCACTGCCATTATATCGCCGAAGCCAAAGCCCGGTATCTGGTCGCTGGCAAGCATGTAGAACTCGCCAAACTGTGTTATCAGCTGTATAAGTCCGGCACCGACTCCGCAGACCATATAATAGAAGAGAAACTTCTTAGGTCCCCACACATTCTCAACCACGCAGCCGAACATCCACAGGGCAAACATGTTGAAGAACAGATGCGTGAATCCGGCATGCATGAACATATAAGTGAAGAGCTGATATATCTGGAAATCGCGCGCAAGGAAGAAGTGAAGTCCAAACACGCTGTTCAAGTCAATGCCCTGACGGCCGAACACCCATGTGGCGGCGAACATAAGCACGTTGATAATCAGCAAATTCTTTGTAATAGCAGGTATTCTGAACATACTCAAAATAATTTTTCTAGCATAATAAACGTCGGCAAAAATACTAAAAATATCTGTTATATAGCATAAAGCAGGGCATATACCAACTTTTTTTCATTAAATTCTTCACTTTTTTTTATTTTTTGTTTGACAAATAAAATGATTAGGCTATATTTGCGATAAAAATAGGTTGGGATAATTTTATACTCTAATATTTTAATAACAATTTTAATTATGAACAAAACAGAACTTATTGAAAAAATAGCTGCTGGCTCAGGTTTGTCAAAAGCTGATTCAAAGAAAGCACTCGACGCAACCGTTGCAGCCATCAAAGACGCTCTCGTAGCAGGAGATAAAGTTGCACTTGTTGGCTTTGGAACATTCAGCGTTAACGAGCGCCCGGCTCGCGAGGGTATCAATCCTTCTACAAAGGAGAAGATACAGATTGCTGCTAAGAAGGCTGCGAAATTCAAGGCCGGAGCAGAATTAACTGATGCTTTGAACTAAATAAAAGCTTCGAAAATACATAAGCCTGTATCCATGCGGATGCAGGCTTTTTTGTTTATCCCCACCGGCAGATGCGCTGAAGCATGTCAGCACCGCCATCTATAAGAAAACGGCAAGCAAACATACAGGATTTTCTCTTTAAGCGAGAATATTCAGACCATGTTTTTCACAGGCATTTCAGGCATCTGAAAAGCAGACGGTAAAACTTATACAAAAGCTTAAATAGCAACCTTGCGCATGATAAAACAAAAGCATCATGCAGCAGCATAATGCCAGACTCAGGCGCATCAATAAAACTATAAAAGAAAGGGAACAGGAAATAAGTAATCTGTGAAAAAAAGAATTTGTAAGAATAAGAAATAGAAAAAAAGTCCAGTCTAGCTTGTGTCTTGATTTTCAACAGTGTAAATGATCTTTTTTTTAAAAAACGGGAGGAGACTACGACTTTCACAAGCCCAAATGTCTCCACCCTCCTGCAATCGACTAATTGGATATAATACAAATTGATACACGGTTCATGTCGTTGTCAGCAAACGGCTGGACTTCAGACCCTTTGTAAGAGGTCTTTATCTGCGACGCAGACACACCGCATTGTTCTGTAAGCATCTTCTTAACAGCCTCCGCACGCTCTGAAGACAGGCGGCTGTTTATAGCGGCAGTGCCTGTTCCGGCATCAGCGTAGCCTGTTATTTCGACAATTGCATTTTTATGATTGTTTAAATATTTAGAAAGTTCCACAACCTTTTCGCGCTCTGACTCACGGATAACGCTTGAGTTTATCGTGAAGAATACGTCGCGCTTCATGCCCTCATCCTTTACTTCTTCTACTACGGGCTCGCTTACCGGCTTCTCTTCAACAACAGGTTCTACAATAGTCTGCTCTACAGGTTCCGGAGCCGGGGCAGCCTTCTTCTTGTAGGTCTTGCCCAGACGGATTGTAACGCTGGCAAGAGCGTTGAAATACCAGTCGGCATTGCCTGCCTTCTTTGAGTTGTACTTGTCAGAGAGGACATTTGCGTTACCCTCGATGCCGAGGCTTACGCGGTCGCTAACGCGGAAGTCGAACGACAGACCGCCACGGCCTACGGGACGAACCTTTGTGCCGCTCCACACGTAGCGCATGTCATAGCCTGCGTTGGCCAGTTCGTTGGCCTCATCGTTACCAAAGCCGATGTTTGCACCGCCGCCGATGAAAGCTGTAACACTGAACAGACGCATTGGGTTGTAACCGCAGATGGCATTAGACAGATTGAACATAAAGTCAATGCCGGGGGCTACATAGTTGTACTTATACGTAGTGTTTACGGCCTTGCCGTCCAGCATGTATCCGTTCCAGCCGCCCTTGCTCTGCCAAGCACCTACAGAAAGACGTGTGGCAAACCACGGGGTAAACTGATATCCGGCACCTAACTGAACCGTAGGAGAAAGCAAGTCGCCAAAAGAGGCCTCGCCCAATGTATACTGGGCACCGCCGTGAACGCTTACAAACCAATGCCTGTTGAACTCGTACTCAGGTTCGCTTTCCTGAGCTGACACGGGATTTCCCATAAACAGGAAACCTGCGGCCAATAATAAACTTAAATAACGCATAGCTAATGGTTTTAATTTTTTCAATTGTTCTTATAATTATTCTCTTGAGCCACCTTGGCAATGGTGAGATACCAGTTGCCGCCAACACGTGTCGGATTAACCGAGCATTTTATCGTGTTAGGACGGTTGTCGCCCTTAGGTTTCTCAAAAAACTCGATCGTGTAACGCACCTCGGTGTCGCTGTCGCTATAGAGGAGAAGTTCATCTATCTTGTAAGACAATACCGGGAATGTGGTAAGAGTCTTGCGTATCTCCTTTGAGCGTTCTTCCGAAAGAGGCATCACCTTGTTGTCCTTAACCTCATACAGCTGGCTCATAGCGCCGTCGATGTCGTTGTTCTTCAAAGTTTCCAAGAACTTCTTTGTCATGTCGAGCAGCATCATGGTGTCCTTGCTTGTACGAACCATCTGCTGGTCCATACGTGGATCTGCCGGCAAGATAGTCTCCTTTTTCTTCTTATCGCCACAAGAAGCCACAATAATCAGGGCCAAGGCCATTACGACATATTTAGCTGATTTAATCATAGAAACTTTATTATTTTTAAAAGGAGCGCCCCTCAATTACAAGGAGCGCTCCCGATTGAAGTTTTATTTTCCTTTCAGATTCCTTTTATTCAAAGTCATCTGTAGCATCACTCCTTAACGTCTTTTTACAGATGCAGGCACCTGACCGCGAGGATAAACAGGTATCTTGACATACTCTGTCAGTTTACCGTATGCATATTCTACTGTTACAGGGATGTAAACATAGAACATTTCCTCTACGTTAGAACCACCATTGTTCTTGAAGGTGATGTTGTTGCCGCTCTGGCTCAGTGACAGGTTAACAGCTTTGTTTGTAAGCTCAGAGAGTTTAGCAGCTGTCATAGCATCAGCATAAGACAGGTCGTTGTTTGCAACAACGCTACCACCGTTAACAGCCAGTGTGTACTTAGCCTTGCTCAGATCGAAGAATATAGACTTAACGTCATAGTATTTCCAGAGCTGTACGGCATACTTCTCAAACTCAGTAGGATTGCCGATAGCAGTCTGAGCCACTGCGTATCCGCGGAAGTCTGTTATTGAAACAAGCTTGCCAGCGTCAACTGTAGAACCGCTTACGAGACCTTCCTCGAAACCGCCCTTAGATACTGCGTCTACACGGATCGGAGCTATGAGGCATACATCATACTTCTTAACGAGAACCTTGTTGTATCCATTAATCTTAGCCCATACGCTGATGCTGATCTTCTTGTCGTGAGTTCTAGCAGGAATACCCTTTTCGTCAGCCTGTGCAAGCGGGTTGATCAGGTTCCAAGCATCCTCTCTGTTTCTCGGAACGAACAGGTAAGGAGTTGCCTCTGTATCAAATGAAGTACCCCAAGACTTGTCACGGCCAGTCCATGTCAGGCGAGCTGAATTCTGAACACCATTCTTCAAGAGATAACCGTTAAAGTTAACCTGATCGATACCAGCCTCATCAAGGTCATTACCGTTAACTGTGTAACCGGCGATTGTCTGGTCAGCAGAGAACTGAAGATCCCAAAGACCACATTCTGTCATGTTCTTGATGAAGAAGTTGTTACCTTTACCCCACTCTGATGTATAACCGAATGCACTTGTGAGGTTGTTGCGGTATACTACCTGTGCCTCTGTCTGTGCAGGTGTACCATACTGAACAGGCAGCACATCATAAGTGTTATACTTCTCGAACCAGTATGTATCGAAGTAACCAGCGATAGCAGGCAGTTCAGGCAGTTTAACAGTGAACTTCCAAGTCATCTTCAGGTCAGGATACTGAGCAGGCATAGAAGATTTGAATGTTATAACCTTCTCAAGTGTTACATAACCCTTCTTCTGATCTATAGTCTTAACGTCGTCAGCATCAATTGTCCATGTAGCAGCAAGAGCATCACCATTCTCGTTAGTAGTGTTCTTGAATACTAAATCGCCATTTGTTGAGTTAGCCGGATCAATTGTTATATCATTGAAAGAATAAACTTTCTCAAATGTAGCCTGATCAAGACCTTCAGCCTGTACCTTTGCATAAACCTTAGTGATCAGCCAATCCCATGTAAGTTCTGCTGTCATTGCATCGCAGCTAAGTGTCTTCTCGTCAACCTTGTCATCAAGAGTTACGTCCTCAAGCATCTTCTGAGACCACTTAATCTTCATATAGCGCTCGTCAAGAAGCTTATTGTTTACTGTATCGCAAAGCATGATACGAACGATAGGCTCTTTACCTACGCAAGCCATGTTGTTAGTTACGCCGTCAGGAAGTTTTGAAGAAATAACACCCTCTGGAGTTACTGTAGCAAATTTCTGCTGGTCTGTTCCGTTAGGAGCAGCTGTGTTGTAAGTTTTTGAAGGAATAGCAAAACGGAAAGCAATGCCATACTTCTTCAATTCATCACTTGTAATCTGAGTGTGCTTGTCAGCTCCGTTCAGGTAGCAACCTGTTACGAGCTCAGCAAGATTCTTTGTCTCATTGTAGTAAACCTCTGTAGTAACAAGTTCTTTGTTGTCAACCTTAGAGTTCCAGATGCTTGCGCTGTCAGCATAGTGATGCTGAGCGTCAGAAGCGTTCCAAGCAAGCTTAGCTATTCTCGGTCTGAAAGTAGTCTGTACAAGACGAGAGTTCTCAGAATAGATGTCTGTTGTAGTATTATCCTTGTTGAAACGAGGAACCTTCAGAGCCACGATGTAAGTCTTGTTGTTGCCAAGATCAAGAGATTCTGTTGTAGTCTTCTTCAGTTTAACAGTCATAAGACCGTTCTTGAAGCTTTCGATACCGTTGAAAGCAACCGGAGAGTTATCGAGCACTGCTCTTACCTCAGCTGTAGCAGCAACGAAGTCGATATTCTCTGCATCAATATTCTCTTCCTTAACAGAGCTTGGGTTAAGTCTGTAAGTAGCTGTAGTCTGACCATTGTCAACATTAACAACAGGAGCGCCAAGAACAGAAACCTCACCACTTGTTCCAGGAACAACAGGAGTATAGTTCAATATACGGAACTCGATAGCCTCGATACCGCCAACATAGAGATCAGGAACGAGAGAAATGCTGTTCAGCAGTTTCTCAACAAAAACAGTAAGAGTATTGATGTTGTCGTTAAGACCACCCTCACCGCTGATAAGGTTGTTCAGGTCGTCAATCTGCTTCTGAAGAGCCTTCTCAAGCTCATCAACGCTTGTTACAGTAGCATAGTCAGACAAAGAATTCTGAAGTTCAGCGATAGCCTCCTCTGCTGCAGAAACTCTCTTTTCGATGTTCTCAATGTCATAAGCCTCAAGCTTGTCGGCAAGATCCTTCAGGTCGTCAGCTGTAGGCAGAGCCTCGATCTGCTCCTTCAGTTTGTCGATCTGTCCCTGATAGTCAGCGTCAGCAATCTGCTGCTTGAAATCCTCAAGAGCCTTCTGCTGAGTTTCGAGATCCTTTGCAACAGCCTCTCTTGCGATAGTAGCGATGTCAAGGCTTTCAAGAGCCTCAACTCTACCCTTCAAGTCATTAACTGTCTTCTGAAGTTCCTCGAAGTCACCTGTCATGGCTGTGATTGTAGCCAAAGCTTCCTCAACGCTCTCAAGTCTTCCGTCAAGACCAGTAACAGCTTCGTTTACAGCATCAATTTTTGCGTTCAAAGCAGCCTCCTTAGCAGCGAGGTCACCTTCCAGAGTAGCAACTCTTGCCTCGAGTGCAGTTACAGTAGCCTGATCAGCTTTCTGATCGATGGCAGCCTGGAGCTGAGCCTTGGCATCAGAGATTTGAGTATTAAACTCGCTTCTTACACTGCTCAACTCGTTTGACAGTGTAGTCTGCAAGTCAGCCAACTGATTCTGTAAAGCAGTGATGTCATCTTTGTTCGCATTGATGTCATCCTCATAGTCTTTACAAGAAACGAACATGCTCATTGAAGCGCATAGGAACGCTACAAGAAGCAAAGAACTGAAAATTTTTCTTTTCATTTGATAAACTAATTTAATTAAAAACTATATATATAATTATTTTTGGATTATCTAAAAACCCGCTCTTTCTTACCAAGAGATAGACATATGCCCTGAAACCTTGCTGTTATCGGGATTTTCAGCTCTTTTTGTCAATAGTTATTGTTATTAATGCTTTTTTCAACGTTTTTGAAAAAAAATCATTAAATCATTTGCAGATATTAGTATTTGTTCATATATTTGCATCGGAATTCTATCTCTTGGTAAGAGATATACAACGAAAAATCCTTATACCTTATTAATTATATAAGGAAGCATATCCAACTTATTTTCTACATTGTTTTCATGCAGGCATATTATCATGTCTCAGCACGCCATGTAGCTATGGCTGCCGGTAAGGAATACTGATACTGAAAATTATGAAAAATATGCAAAAGTCTGAATATGATTTAAGGCTTAGAATCAGCAATCCGTACATGAAAATAATGCTGCAGCATCTGCCATGCTAGATTATATGTGCAGACTCGCCTGAAAAGTCTATTGTTTAAGGATAAAAAACGGCCCACTTTTGCACAAAAAGTGGCCCAGTTACGGAGCAAAAACGGGCCACTAACAGTCTGAAACAAAACAGATACAATTAGCTTAACAAAAAGCAGCGAAACAGGCCACAATGTCCGTGTCTGAAAGCAAAACAGGATAAAAATGTTACGATTTTCAGCGCGTTTTTATAAACTAAATTATTTCATGGCATAGAAATAAAATAAAAAGTGCAGGACATCAAAAATTAATGATGATATCCTGCACTTTAAAAATCTATATCTCTCGATAAAAAGATATTATTTATTCAACCATTTTTCAAACGAACCGTTATTATACTTTACTATATAAATGCCTTTAGGCAGCTTGTCCATATCGTCCTCCTGACATCTTACGCCATAAATGTCATATACAGCTATAATCTTATGCTTAGGTCCATTTTCGTCTATTTGCTGTACCCCTGAAGTCTGAAGCTGGCTCACAAGGTTGTCAAGACCGACAATTCTACTCTCGATTTTACCATTTATCTCGTCAATCTGAGATTCAAGACTATTACTGCACTCTGTAGGATATGCAGTCTTATGCAAATCCATGCTTTTCTGCAAAGCATCTCCATAAGTTGTCTTCAACGCTTCAAGGCCGTTTTTAACATCTTCTGCCAATGTCGGCTTTATCTCTTCCCATTGTTTCTTATATTCCTTTACGAATTTTTCATTTTCAAACAATTTGGGATAATAAAAATAATCCAATTCGTGAAGCTGGCTCCATCTGTCATCGGCATCAGTCTTAAATGAAGAATCAAAATCCCACAACGGGCCCATCATCAATTTTGTTGCCACAGGATTACTCTCATCATAATCGTGTTTGTACATATACATGTTTGTGCCGGCGGCATCATCAGAGTTAAGAATGTCATGAACCAGAATCCATTTTGCAAAAGAAGCCAGGTCGATATATTCATCAACGTCCTTTCCCGAGTACAAAGCATCCTCAAAATCGTTAACGTATGCCTGGATATTACCGTTTATGGCGTCATCCACGTCTTCAGCGTCAGGATACTTGTATGTCCACCCCATGACAGAGTTCTGATGGTCTGTTTTAAAATACAGGTCTTCGTTCCACCAATAGGCGTCGTTCTCTATAAGATAGCCTGATTTCTTTATATCAACCCTTTTGTCGCCGCGCTCTATGGCATCTGTAAGATAATACATTCCCATATATTTATCATTCATAACAAGATTAACAAAGGTATAGCCAGGAGTCCATTCCATACCTATAGCCTCACTCAGCACGAAGCCCAATACCGTAAGTATATTACTCTCTGCATTTGAAAATGCCGGATTCCATGTACTTATCTTTAGCAGATTCCAGTCCTTTTCATTATATCCTTCATCTCCACGGCACAGCAGGTCAAACTTCTTCGACAGCTTTATTTTGTATGGTTTCTGTCCGGCAGAAGCACCGGTGCTATTTCCACGGATTTTTATTCTCATGCCTGACTCATCTTTTATATAATCACCCGAGTCATAAAGTGTTTCTCCATCAAGTGTCATCACGAGCCGGCCACATACATAGTCATTGGCTGTTATTCCTGTTCCTACACATCCCTCAGGCGGATAAACCACTTCACATGTCGGGAATTCACCATTCTCTGTAGTTATCGTCAGCAATGGTATTCGAGGCCAATCATTAATTACTGTACTATTTGCGCTGGTAATAGCAAAAAATAAAAACCAAAAAATCCAAAGTCCTTTCTTATTCATAACGTATTATTTAATTTACTCTTAAAATATGTTGGTATTAATTTTAATCAAGTTTTAGCGTAATTGTGAGGTAACCCTTATAAATAATTAAATGTCTATACGGCGTACGTGGTAACTTTACACATACGCCGCATAAGACAATAATTATTTATCAAGGCTGCTTGCCGATGTAAGCAAGTATACCGCCGTCAACGTAAAGGATATGACCGTTTACGAAGTCTGAGGCGTCTGATGCAAGGAACACTGCCGGACCCATGAGGTCTTCAGGTGTGCCCCAGCGTGCGGCAGGAGTCTTAGACACGATGAAGCTGTCGAACGGATGGCGGCTGCCGTCGGCCTGACGCTCGCGCAGCGGTGCAGTCTGCGGTGTGGCGATGTAGCCCGGACCGATACCGTTGCACTGTATGTTGTGCTCGCCGAACTCTGAGCAGATGTTGCGTGTGAGCATCTTCAGTCCGCCCTTGGCTGCAGCATAGGCAGACACTGTCTCGCGGCCCAGCTCGCTCATCATTGAGCAGACGTTGATAATCTTGCCGTGGCCTTTCTTTATCATGCCAGGAATAACGGCCTTAGACACGATGAAAGGCGCATTGAGGTCGATGTCGACAACCTGACGGAAGTCTTCAACCGACATTTCTGTCATAGGTATACGTTTGATGATGCCGGCGTTGTTTACGAGGATGTCTATTGTGCCGAGTTCTTTCTCTATGTCGGCCACCATCTGCTTAACCTCGTCTTCTTTTGTAACGTCGCAGATATATCCTTTGGCGTCGATGCCCTTAGCCTTATAGTCGGCCAGAGCCTGGTCCATGTGGTGCTGTGAGCGGCAGTTGAACGCAATCTTTGCGCCGGCCTGCGCATAAGCCTCAGCAATGGCGAAGCCTATTCCGTAAGCGGCTCCTGTAACCAGTGCCACTTTTCCTTCAAGTGAAAATCTCTTTGAAAATGTATCCATGGGTGTTTATTCTTTTTAGGGAGTTATAGTAGTTAAAGCAGTTACCGCTCACTGTCGTGAGCTTAGGAGTTAAAGTCAAATGTCTTGTTGCTTATTGTCATTCTGTCTGTGTTCAAACTAAACGGCCTATAAGTGCATTTGGCTTTAACTCCTTTAACTACTCTAACTTCTTTAACTACTGAAATATATTTACTTCAAATCCGTAATCTTTGAGAAGTCCTGATCGCCGTAGTCGAGGTTCTCGCCGCCCATACCCCAGATAAAGGTATAGTTGTGAGTGGCAGCGGCACTGTGGATGCTCCATTCGGGAGACAGAACAGCCTGGTCGCCCTTCATCCAGATGTGGCGTGTCTCGTCTATCTCGCCCATGAAGTGGCATACGGCCTGATCCTCGGGCACCTCAAAGTAGAAGTAAGCCTCCATGCGGCGGCTGTGAACGTGAGCCGGCATAGTGTTCCATACGCTGCCTGTTGCAAGCTCAGTCATACCCATCTGCAGCTGGCATGTGGGCAGAACCTGAGAAACGAGCATCTTGTTGATGTCGCGCTCGTTGCTCATCTCGAGCGAACCCATGTGGGCAACAACGGCATCGGCCTTTGTAACCTTCTTGCAAGGATACTCCTTGTGGGCTGTTGTACTGTTAAAGTAGAACTTGGCCGGCTTCTGCGCGTCCTTGCTGCTGAAGAACACGTCGCGGTCGCCGCGGCCAATATACAGTGCCTCCTTGAATCCGAGAGTGAATGTCTCGTCGCCAACCTTAACGACGCCTTCGCCCTCGCCTACGTTGAAGATACCTATCTCACGGCGTGTTGTAAAGTAGTCGGCCTTCAGCGGGTCGATAGCCTCGAGCTTCAGCTCCTCGTTAACGGGCATTGCACCGCCTACAACCATGCGGTCGTACATTGAGTAAACCATATTTACCTCGTCAGCCGCAAACACTTTCTCGATAAGGAAGTCGCGACGGATTCTCTTGGTGTCATAGTTTTTTGCATCCTCCGGATGCGCTGCATAGCGGATTTCGTAATTTGTTTTCATAAATGTATTTGTTTTTAAACTAATTGTTTTTTGATGAAGACTGTATTCTATACAATGTGAAAGCTGCGCCGCACGCCGGCCTGAAGCTTTCACCACATAATCCGGCCCGCCCCGGCAGGCACTATTCTGAGTCCGACAACAATGCCGGTGTGAATGAAGCATACGGGGGCTGCCCTTTAATTGCTTGCAAAGATAACAAAAAAATCGCACCCCTACGTTATGAAAGGTGCGATTATTATATGAATAATATTTAAAAATGTTGTCCAAAGCGGATTCGAACCACTACAAACAGAACCAAAACCTGTTGTGCTACCATTACACCATTGGACAATCACGGGTGCAAAGGTAGTGGTTTTTTACGCCACTACCAAATTTTTTCTTATTTTTTGAATGTAAAAGGCCGCAAGTTTTGCATTTTTATTACGCAAAAGCCCTGTCGGACAGCCTTTTGACATTTCAAGAACGCACTGCCGACAAATTATTTCACAGTTATGAGGAAATAGTTCTTCTTGCCACGCTGAACGAGCAGATACTTGCCGTCGATGAGGTCGTCAGAAGTAATCTCACGGTCGAATGCGGCCAGTTTCTCCTTGTTGAGCGACACGCCTCCGCCCTGAACGAGCTTGCGCATCTCGCCTTTGCTGGCAAACACGGCTGCCTCTGTGGTGAACAGCTCTACAGCCGGCAGGCCTATCTTGTCCTTTGAAACCTCAAACTGGGGCACACCCTCAAAGATGTCGAGGAATGTCTGCTCGTCGAGTTTCAGCAGGCTGTCTTTTGTCGACTTGCCGAACAGTATGTTAGAAGCCTCAACGGCTGCGTCGTAGTCCTCGCGAGAGTGAACCATAACGGTTACTTCTTCAGCCAGGCGACGCTGCAGCGTGCGGCGTCCCGGATCCTGACGGTGCTCCTCTACGAGGGCGTCGATGGTCTCCTTGTCAAGGCTGGTAAATATCTTGATGTAGCGCTCTGCGTCGTCATCGCTAACGTTGAGCCAGAACTGATAGAACTTGTAAGGCGATGTGCGCTTCGGGTCGAGCCAGATGTTTCCGCTCTCTGTCTTGCCGAACTTCTTGCCGTCGGCCTTGGTTATCAGCGGACATGTCAGCGCGTAAGCCTCAGCCTCGCTGCCGAGCGTGCGGCGTATAAGCTCGGTTCCGGTGGTCATGTTGCCCCACTGGTCGTTGCCGCCCATCTGCAGCTTGCAGCCCTTGTGCTGATAGAGATACAGGAAGTCGTAGCCCTGGAGCAGCTGATAGGTGAACTCGGTAAATGACAGGCCGTCGCGTGCCTCGCCGTTAAGGCGCTGCTGAACGCTCTCCTTTGCCATCATGTAGTTTACGGTGATGTGCTTGCCCACCTCACGCGCGAACTGCAGGAAGCCCATGTCCTTCATCCAGTCGTAGTTGTTCACAAGTTCTGCCCTGTTGGGAGCGTCGCTCTCAAAGTCAAGGAACTTGGCGAGCTGCTTCTTTATGCACTCCTGGTTGTGACGCAGGGTCTCCTCGTCGAGCAGATTGCGCTCAAGGCTCTTGCCTGAAGGGTCGCCTATCATACCGGTTGCTCCGCCCACGAGTGCCAGCGGCTTGTGTCCGCAGCGCTGCAGGTGACGCAGCATCATCACGCCGCAGAGGTGGCCTATGTGCAGCGAGTCGGCTGTCGGGTCAGTGCCCAGATAAGCTGTAACCTGCTCTTTCTGCAACAGTTCTTCCGTACCCGGCATTATCTGGCTCAGCATGCCACGCCATTTCAATTCTTCTACAAAGTTCTTATTCATCGTATTTTTCTTTATTTTTTGTTCGTTAAACATATAAAAGCCGCACCGGCTTCTTTCAGATGAGCTGCGGCTCAAAGCCTGATGCCGCACGGCACGGCCGCAGGATGCCCATACGCCATAATCTCCCGACAGCGGCAGCCTTAAGACTATGGCACGGGGTCGTAGCCGCTTCCGCCCCAAGGGTTGCATCTCAGTATGCGCCATATGGCAAGCGCCAGCCCCTTTATCGGTCCGTGCTTCTTCAAGGCCTGGCGTGCATATTCAGAGCACGTGGGCGTAAACCTGCACGAAGGCGGAGTGAAGGGAGAAATGCAACGCTGATAAAACACGATAGGCAATGACAGCAGCCACACCAATATTCTTGAAATATGGTTAAGAATGCTTCTCATTGCCTCTCTATTTTCTCCGACAGCCGGTGCATAAGGTTTACCACCTTCTTTTCAACCTCGGAGGTTGGCCACAGCTTGTCGTCTATCCAAATCAGAGCAATAAGCAGAGCCGTGCCTTCCTGCTGTTCAAGCTGCTCGTACAGAATGCTTTTGTTAAGCCTGAAAGCCTCGCGCAGCTGCCGCTTCACCCTGTTGCGTTTCACGGCACGCTTGAAGCATTTCTTCGACACGCTCACCAGCACTCTGACGTCAGGCACGCCTGCCTCGGCATCGGTTTTGAGATACACAAGTCTCACAGGGAACGCAGCCATCGAGCGGCTGCCTCCGCGATTGAAGAGCTTGTCTATCTCTGTCTTTCTGCATATCCGCTCTTCTTTCCTGAATGTCAGAACACCGGATGCCGACATAATATTTTATTTGTATCTTTATTTATTCTTCTCCAAAAAGTCTTTCAAGGCACTTGTCATTGAAGGATGCTCCTTTGTTGGCGCCTCGAATTCCACCTTCAGTCCTGCGTCGTGGGCAGCCTTAGCTGTGGCAGGGCCGAATGTGCCGACTATAACATTATTGTTCTTGCTGTCCTGGAAGGTGCCCTTGAAGGCATTGATTCCCGACGGACTGAAGAAGATGCACATGTCGTAGTCGAATGTCTTTATCTCTTCCTCTGTGAAGTCGTTGCTTACGGTGCGGTACATCACACACTCCGTGTGGTTGAGCTTCTTCGAGTCGAGCAGAGTCTTCACGCTGTCGTCGTGAACGTCGCTCATGGGGATGAGATACTTCTCTGTCTTGTGCTTTATCATCGTGGGCAGCAGGTCGTCTATCTTTCCGGTCTTTCCGAAGAACACCTTGCGCTTGCGATACTGCACATATTTCTGGATATACAGAGCTATAGTCTCAGTTACACAGAAATACTTCATCGTCTCAGGTATTTCAAGCCTCATTTCCTTGGCAAGCTTGAAATAGTTGTCGATCGCATGACGCGACGTGAACACAACAGCCGTATAGTTGAGAATACTTATCTTCTGCTGGCGGAAGTCTTTTGAAGAAAGTCCTTCTACTTTTATGAAAGGACGGAACACCAACTCTACTCCGTATTCTTTTTCCATATCAAAATACGGTGACTTCTCGCTACTTGGTCTGGGCTGTGAGATCAATATCTTTCTTACCATCAGTAAATACCCTAAAAATTTATTTTTAAATAGTCTACAATCATTACCAGAACACCCCACAATGATAGCAAGGGCATAATTTCAAGGGCACAAAAGTACAAAATTATTTGCAAAAAAAAGGTTTTATGCCCGAAAAACACTACATAACTCTTGTAAAGCAGCAGTAATTTCACTAGAACTATAACAAAAGCGACATAAAAAACTGCGTTTTGTATAGACAAGTCGAAATAAGACTGAAGCATCACGAGAGGGAAAAGAGCCACGCCTTCAAACGACGTGATGAACAAAAACGACTTGAGCCATCTTGTGCTTTTTTTCTTGCCGAAGAACACGCTGTTGACAAACCAGTAGATCAGCATCTTGAGGGCATAATAGCCTACGAAGACGCCAAAGAAGATGGCCACGAGCTGATATTGCGACGAGAGGATGAACGTGTCGGCAACGCAGTCCTGTGTATAGAGGAACGACACTATCGCAAACAGCAAGCACGTCTGCAGCACGAGGAACGACTGGAAACGCAGCTCGTTGGTAGTCTCCGAAAATTCGGTGGTCAGCGTCCTGGGCTCATAAAAGAAATTCTTGGTCTGCCTGAAAAGAAACCTGCGCGACTTGGAAAATGCTATAAGAGCCAGCACAAAGCATCCCAGCAGCAAGGCGGTGATGGTGTTGTCGCCTCTTATGGTGTAGGGCACAGGGTCGCCGGCCACGCCGTAGCGTCCGCCGTCGAGCTCGGGATGATACATCGAGTCGTTTGAGAAGAAGTTCTGCTTGTAGTATTGCGGCAGGCTGATGTCCTTCGCGCTCTTGCCCTTGTCGTGTCCGGGCAGATGGAGCGTGTCGGGACGTGTGCTCAGATGAGTGTTCTCAACATGGAACACCGACTGTATGGCAGAGTCTTGCTGGGCCGGAGTGGCGTCAGCAGGCAACTGCTGCAACACCTCATACGGGTGTTTCACCTTGGCCGGTGTCTCCGCCTTCAGCGGCTCGGCCGGCACTACTTCTTCATGTACGTTCGTCGAATCAGCCTGAAGCTCTGTCATCTTTTGTTTTCTGCCCTACTTTGTTAGTTTATATATAACAAGAGGATGTGTCAAGACACGGCATGCGCACACGCGCAACGCCTGTGTGTTCTGACACATCTTCCATGCATATGGACTTTACAGTCCGAATGCTTTCTTTATCTCGTCAACCTTGTCGAGCTTCTCCCATGTGAAGAGTTCCACCTCGATGGTCTTTGTCTCGTGGTAGTGGCTCTCAAAGGTTTTCATCACCTTTTCATACTTGCGGCCCATGTGTCCGTAAGCGGCTGTCTCGCTGTAGATAGGCTGACGCAGCTTGAGGTCGCGCTCGATGGCTCTCGGCCTCAGGTCGAACATCTTCTTGATAACCTCAGCTATCTCGCCGTCCGACTGGCTTACGTGGCTTCTGCCGTAAGTGTTTACATATATGCTGACAGGCTCTGCCTGACCTATGGCGTAGCTTATCTGCACGAGCATCTCGTCGGCAACGCCGGCAGCAACCATATTCTTGGCTATATAGCGTGCGGCATAGGCAGCCGAACGGTCAACCTTGCTCGAGTCTTTGCCCGAGAACGCGCCTCCGCCGTGAGCGCCCTTGCCTCCGTATGTGTCAACGATAATCTTGCGGCCTGTAAGACCTGTGTCGCCGTGAGGACCTCCGATAACAAACTTTCCTGTCGGGTTGACAAGATACTTGATGTCGTCGTCAAACAGCGCAAGCACCTTCTCGCTGTGAATCTGCTCCTTGACACGCGGCATGAGGATATTCTTCACGTCTTCCTTTATACGTGCCAGCATGGCATCATCGTCAGAGTCGAACTCGTCGTGCTGTGTAGATACCACGATGGTGTCTATGCGGCGGGCCTCGCCGTTGTCGTCGTATTCAACCGTAACCTGGCTCTTTGAGTCAGGGCGCAGGTATGTCATCTGCTTGCCTTCCTTGCGTATGTCGGCCAACGTGCGCATTATCATGTGCGCCAGATCGAGCGACAGCGGCATGTAGTTTTCTGTTTCGTTGCAGGCATATCCGAACATCATGCCCTGGTCGCCGGCCCCCTGCTCGCTTTCATCCTGACGGTCAACGCCGCGCTTGATGTCCTCGCTCTGCTCATGTATGGCGTTGAGCACACCACAAGAATTCCAGTCGAACTGATATTCCGACTTTGTATATCCTATTCTCTTTATCGTCTTGCGGGCAATGGTCTGCAGGTCGATATACACATCGCTGCGCACCTCGCCGGCAATGACAACCTGTCCTGTGGTTACGAGCGTCTCAACAGCCACGCGGGCCTTGTCGTCGTAAGCCAGGAACTGGTCGAGTATTGCGTCTGAAATCTGATCGGCAACCTTGTCAGGATGCCCTTCTGATACTGATTCTGAAGTGAAGAAATATGCCATTTTATTTACCTTAATTATAAAAGAGTGTGCAAAGTTAAGGCAATTAGTTCTAAACGCAAAATAAAAACAGCCTTTTTAACTGATTTTCAGTGTAAAAGCCACTGCATCAGTATGGTTATGACATATTTTCATAAACAGCGGCCATGCCGTCTACCGACATGTAGCCGAAAGAGAGACGCCTGCCGCCGGCGTTTCAAAAAAAGGAAAAAGAAACGGCCGGCAGACAGGCGCCTATTGACATTATACACGGTCTGTGCCCCGAAAACGAGCCGGCGGAAAAGCCGGAACCGGGGGCACAGCCTGTAGGGATGATTTACTTCTTGACAAACTTTCTCACTTCCGACGATGTTCCGTGGTCAATTATCAGGATATAATAACCCGGTGCAACGCCTGAGGTGATGTTCTCCGGGGCGCCGACTCCGCGTGCAACCACCATGCCGCTCGTAGCCGAAACAAGTGTCAGCTTGTCTGCTGGATGAACGGAAGGCACTGTCTCAATGCCCGAAGAGATGTATTCATTGTAGCGCTCCTTAACCTTGTTGGAACTCATTGCACCTTTATATATAGTGAACTCGTCGATTGTGCCCTCAAGGAAGTTGTTAAGGCTCACGTTGACATTGCCCACGGTGAGCGGCTCGTCGTTGTCTGATATGTCGCCTGTGGCATCTGCAGCCTCAGCTATCAGCACTCCGTTGGCATACAATTTCAGCGTCTTTGTGTAGCTGTCGCGCACGCAAACGATGTGAGTCCACTCGCCGTTGAAGTAAGCTGTACCTGCGGCTGAAGCCTCGCTCTTGGTTACGTTGTCGTCAACGGCAAACTTCAGCAGTCCGTTCTTATACTCCAGGCCAACCCACTTGCCTGTTGCTCCGGCTGCAGCGTTGGCCGTTATGCTGCCTTTATGGAATATGTAAGCGGCATCGTCGGCAGACTTCATCCAGAACTCCACGGTGAAGTCTTCTGTGCCGAGCTGTATCTGGCTGTATGCCATCTGTGTGAAGTAAGAAGCTCCGTCGAGCTGTGCGGCGTTGCCCTTGATGCCCTGCACAGATGCCGGCGCGCCAACGGCCTCTGCCATGCCTTCTACGGTGTTGGGAGTTGAGCCAGCACTGATCTCATCGAACGGATAGCATGCCAGCGGCGTCAGCACAATCTTGTCGCGCACGGTTATCGTTCCTTCTATAGTTGCAGTGGTCTCGCCGCCAGTGGTAGACACCTTATATTTATATGTACCTGTGGCCGAAGGCGTTCCGCTTATTGTAAACTGCCTTGAAGAGTTGTCCACCGACATGGTTACGCCGTCGGGCAGTCCCTCTGCAGCCACGCCCGTGGCGTTCTTCCACTCATAAACAATGGCCTCAATGGCCTCGCCCTGCTCCACGGTCTGGTTGAGCTGTCCGCTAACCGCACGCAGCGATGCATCGGTAGAGAATCTGTCGGGCAGATAATAGCCAAGGTGAGGCGGCTGGTTGTATGCCACATTCTGCCATGCTATGGCCATTCTATATATGTGGTCCTGCATGAGGCAGGGCACCTTGTATTTAGTTTCTTCCGTCGTGGTGAATATAAGCAGGTCAGAACTTGTGCTTCCGTCCCACAGTATCACCTCCTCGCGCCAGTCGCCAAGGATGTCGGCCGAAAGACAAGGAGTCTTCTTCGACGTGTTGCACGACTGCGCGTTGCTGTATTGTCCTAGGCTCCATTTTGCGGCATCGCTCGTCAGCGTGGCGTTGCGCTTAACGATATCTGTGCCGTCGAGCAGCTCTTCATAGAGGTCGCCGTCCCAGTATATGCGGAAGTTGCACGACGGACGCTTGTCTGCCACCTTGTTACCCTTGCAGTCGTATGTTGCCGTAGCCTTCGAGCCTGACGTGTAGTCGGCTATTGCCCAAGCCTCGCATCCGCGCCACTTCTCGCTCACGTCGGCCACTACGCCGCGGCCTATGTCGTTGCCGCTCTGCTTCTGTCCCCAAAGAACCTCGCCTGTCTTGGCATCGCGGAACTCTGCGTCCCAGGGGAATGCCGCCGATTTCTCCTCATGCACCATCCATATCTCAAGTCCGTCATGATCGGGGTCGAAGTCGCCAAGATGCAGAGCGTCGCCATGTCCGGCACCGGTACGGTAGAGCACAGAGCCGTCGTGGTCAACACAAGCTGCTCCATATACAATCTCGTCGCAGCCGTCGCCGTCAACATCGCCAACCGTAAGGGCATGAGCACCTTCGCCGTAGATGCCCTCGCCGGCAGTTTCCGACTTATGCAGCCAGCGCTGCGTAAGGTTCTTTCCGTCGAAGTCCCATGCACAAAGATACGATGCCGTATAATAGCCGCGGCACATCACCAGGCTCGGCTTCTGTCCGTCGAGATAAGCCACACACGCCAGATAGCGCTCAGAGCGGTTGCCGTAAGAGTCGCCCCACTGTGAGTTAGAGCGTACTGAGCGCAGCGGCACATAGCTAACGGTGGTTATCTCGGCGCCGGTCTGTCCGTTGAACACCGTGAGATACTCAGGACCCGATACTATTATGCCCTTGTTCGAGCCGCTGCTTACGCGATAGTCGTCGGTAACCTTGTCGTCGCCCATCAGCACGGCCTTGCCCTGTCCGTCTATGGTTCCGGGTGCAGTCTTGCATGCCACCTCGGCCTTTCCGTCGCCGTCGAGGTCGTAGACCATAAACTGCGTATAGTGAGCGCCGGCGCGTATGTTGCGTCCGAGGTCTATGCGCCACAGCTTCGTGCCATCAATCTTGTATCCGTCGATATACACATTGCCCGTGTAGGCACCTTTCTCCGAGTTGTCCTTCGAGTTGCTCGGGTCCCATTTAACTATTATCTCATACTCTCCGTCGCCGTCAACGTCGCCCACAGAGCAGTCGTTTGGGCTGTATGTGTAGGCCACGCCGTCGGGAGTGGTGCCGCCTGCAGGTCTGTCAAGGTGCACTTTCTTATACACTTCAGGCCATACGGCTGCCTCAGGCGTGGCCTCAACCACCTGTCCGCCGTCAACTGCCTTAACGACATACTTGGCATCAGCCGTTCCCGAAGCGTCAACATAGTTGGTGCTGCCGGTTATCGGCTCTGCGTTAACCTTCACTCCGTCACGATACACGTCGTAGCCCTGACTGCTTTTGTCAGACGTCAGGCATCGCCACGACAGATAGACGCCTGCCTTTGTCTTTACGGCCACGAGTCCGCGTCCTAGCGTCTCGGCCTGCTGAGCCACAGAAGGGCACAGAGATGCGGCAAGCATCAAGCATGAAAAAAACAATTTTCTCATAAGATTTAAGTTATTGATTTATTTTAGCAAGAAAAGTTACGGACGCAAAGGTAATCATTATCGCTCAAATAACGAAATTTATCGGCAGGCAATACTGATTTTAGTATGCATAAGCGCGAAATGCGGACAGCCTCCAAATGCCCCATAAGATGTCTACATCATTTAGAGACGCCCAACTAAGAAACAGAGCTATCTGTAACATCTTCAACTCCTTAAATACCATTAAAATGCATTTTTCAATAAAGATGTTGGATGGCCAAAGGGTAACAATAATTCTCTATGATGGAATTTTCCATGAACATCAATTCTTATTATCCGTTCGAGAAGAAGGCTGATAGACATTTCTCAATACTACTTCCAGACTAGTCTCTCGGTCGAGATTCATTGACTTGCGCAACCTATAACGTCCGATGTTGACACTCTGTGCCTGGTTGCCCGTAAGTATACAGATTTCATGGGTACTCAATCCTAAATAGATATAGGTGGCAAGGAGAACCTCGTTTTTTGACAGTTTTGGATAAAGACTTAAAAGCTTATCCTGATAGTTTTTCATTATTTTCTCTTGCTTTTCAGTAAAGCAGGAACTGATCGGAATAAGCCGATAATCCATAATCTGTGCGCAGATCTTACGCAACTCATTGTTGACAGAGTTATCTTTTCCATAACAAGAACGCACAGCATTGCGAATTTTGTCGAGTAGTACATTATGATTATTATAGAACAATAAAAGATAACTTATCTGCTGCTCCATCTCGGCAATGAGCGCATCATTGCGTTCAACTTTACTTGCCGTATCATTGAGCAAAGAACTCAGCTCGTCGTTTTTCAGCTTCTCGGCTTCAAGTGCTGCAGACATATTCCGCTTGTCACGCAAGAGCCTGCTCGCAGCCAAAAGCAAGGCCAATACAAAAGCTCCAACAGCAACATATATACCAGTTACATTGTTTCCATCTTCATCTACCAGCTTAAACGTTCCATGCTCCATTCTCACGTTTTTATCACACCAGTTTAGCAAATCCTGAGTATTGGCCATGAAATCCTGAATGGTCTTCTTATTTCTCTCTTCCTCTTGTGCCTCTGTTGTGAGCACCTGGCGGTAGAGATAGTAAGCCAGTTGGTAGTTGTTTTTGCGCTCATAGATGTCACCCTTGCGTCTCAAAGCCTCAATCAAGCAATCATTATCGTTGTATTTTCTTGCCAGCTCAATGGTCTTATCAAAGGCAACGAAAGCCTGTTCATCCTGTAGTTTACCTTGATAATAACGCGCCAGTGCCAACTGGCATTTTGGATAGAACGGCGTGAGATTATTAGCCTGTGCCTGTCTGATAGCTGTGGTGATAAGACTATAGTCGAGCTCATTGTCATCATCACATGCAAAGAGAGTCTGCAGCACTTTTATCTGCAATAAGGTTTGCTTATGCGCAACAGTTTCTTTATAGGCGTTTTTAAGAATTATCTTAGCTTTAGCCCGGTTGTCTGTAAGTCTATAATACGTGGCTAGGTTTATGAGTGTCACGATGTATTGATAGTGCATGTTTCTTTTCTTGTAGAATTCAAGTGTTTTCAATAGTTTGGCATACGAAGCCTTCAACCCGCCCTCAGACAATTCAATGTAAGCAATACCGGAGTAAATCTCATAATAAGTAATACTATCTTTCTTTGTGCAATAAAGTTGTGCCCTGCTTAATAGTAGGTTCGCAAGATCGAATCTCTTAAGGCTGAGTGCTATTGAGGCAAAACCTGTCAAAGTCTGTAAGGTATATCGTTGCATTTCCTCTGCCGACTTCACCTGTTTTAGTTTAGTTAGCGCGTCAAAGTATATACCAAGGGAACTGCTTTGAATCACGGTACTCGTGATGATGGATTCGGCTTTCTTCACAGTCATCGTGTCTTCACTGGAATTAGCCGGACCGGCAAGGCTCATCATGGACATGAATACCATAACCAAGCAGAATAAATATCGTAATATGGATGAATTCTGCATATTGTCGTTCTGTGTAATCGATGCAAAAATACACATATTTTTTAACGTTTCATAATATTAATCCTTTTTTTAAGCCAACAGAATAATATATAGCCATTTTTTGTCTCTATTTTGTATGTATATTTTATAATACCTGATTATCAGCATGTTATACAAAAATGTATATAATAATCTGTATGCAACAAGCATTATGTTTATACTGAATGATGATTGTTAAAAACATTGTGACAAACATTAATTTCTATTTTTGCGAACGTATAACATTAAAATCTATAGCTTATGAAGAAGAAAAATTATCACTTTGTAACTGTATGGCAATTATTACTTATGTTGATGTCATTTTTATCCTTCCAGCCTGCATTTGCACAGGGCAAGTATAAACTTATGCGTCTGCATGAGCCGACAGACTCTGTTGAGCAGCCTGTTAAACTCACCAAGAAAAAAGTTGACACACGGCTCACTGCTCCAAAAGCTGAAGCCGTCTATCCTGGCGACGAGTATCTTATGAGGGCTTACAGCGTGTTTGACCCTCAGACCGGCGATAATATATTTATTGAAGGCGGCAAACTGACGACTTATCCTGTTTATATACAACTTGACGATAATAGCGGCGAGGCTAAGATTACCAACTTGATAAATATGTCGTCACCATCTACCATTACGGGCATTTGGGATAAGGATGCAAACACTATCACAGTGAACACTCCTTCATATTGGACCGATCCGTATAAAGAGTGCGCGATTATCGGTAAAGACGGAGATTACGATCTTTTTCTCCAAGCCGGTGATATGTACGGCATTGGCTATTGGGAATCGTACGACGCTCTTGTAATGGATGTGTCTTCTGACAGAAACACAATAACTCTCCGTCAGGACTTTGCCGCCAGCTTATTGGCATATGACGACTATTTCGGATATTATGACGGAGGCTTTAACTCCATATTCTTCGACGGCAAGATGTTCAAGAAAGGTGAAGGGCCTAATATAATTGCCGACAGAGACGAACTCGACTTCGGCCGTTGCTTCGTAGGCGGCACGGTTGAGAAAGCCATAGGTATTGTCAACACGGGTACTGAGGCAGCCGAATATGTTGTTGATGTTTCCAGTGATGAACTTACCATTGAAAATCCGAGCGGCAACCTCGGTTCTGGTGAATCAGCTACTATCAACATTAAATTCACTCCTAAAGAGGCAAAACAGTTTACCGGTACTATTACGCTATCTACTGACAATGGCGACAAGACTGTAAACGTAGTTGCTAATGTTGAGGATGTGCCTGACTATAAGAAGATAACCTCTGAAGGCAGCGACATTGTTACATATAATACCAGTCTGGATTATCCTTGGCTGCTAACTGATACTATCGAACAGCAAACTGTGGCCGTAACCACCAACCAAGGAGAAGGCATGACCTCTTCAACTCTCTATGCCACTATTACCGTTCCACAAGGTAAGAAGGTAGTGGCAAGCTGGGACGCTGTATATGCCCCACGCTTCTCAAGCTATGACGAATTCCATGTTGACTGTGATGATAAAAATGTGGTTATTTACGACGAACAAGGCGAGCAGAACGTGAAAGGCAGCGTTGAAATAGCACCTGGATCACACACTCTCTCATTTAGTTATAAAAAAGACTTAATGGTCAACACCGGAGCTGTCAAATACGGCAAGGACTATGTCTACTTGCGCGACCTAAAATATCAAATAGTAGACTACAAAGCAGCTGATGCCTCAATTTCGAGCGACAATCTTGACATGCGTCGTTACTTTCTAAATCTTGACACTGTAGAAGATGCCGATTCTTCGATTACCATCAAGAACGAGGGCAGTGATTCCCTTATTATTAAAGGTATAAAGAACTCAACAAACTTCAGCGCCACGGTTTCTAAAGACAAACTAGGCGAGTTTGAATCTGTTCCTGTCAAGATAACTTTCCTGGCCAATGCCGTAGGCACTTATCAGGGCGATGTAACCCTGCAGACCAGCGCCGGCGACTATACAATTCACTGTAAGGCTTTAGTGGAAACGCCATACGATTATAGTAAAATTGTAGATGAAGGCGACTTCCTCTTTATTTCCGACCGCGACATTCCGTTCGTTGTAGATGGTAATACAACCTACAATGGCAACGACAATCCAAATGACAGCATTGAAAGCTATTCAAGTCTGGGCTGCTTCTTCACCGTTCCTCAAGGCAAGATAGGCGTACTCAGATGGGAAGGCACTGTTGACGGTACAGATGATGACTATGCAATGTTCACCATTGACGACGCATTATATGCAGAAGTTCTAGAGGGTGATAGCGTTGACGGAAGCTACCGAATAGCCACACCGGCGCTTACTTATCTCAAACCAGGCATGCATTATGTGGTATTTGCATTCTGTACCAATGGTGACGGCAAGGCAAAACTGACAAACCGCTACACCATAAGCCATCTGAAGCTGCAACTGTTTGACAATCTTAACGGTGTTACTATATGGGAAGGCGAAACTGTCAATATGCCGGAAACATATCCCGGTCACTATTCAACAGCCACAGTAAATGTTCTCAATCTATCTGACACACAAATGGAGCTGGGCGACATTAATGGCAACGGTGCTTTCACCGGACAATCAGATCCTGACGGTTGGAACTATGCCATACAGTATGGTGTAGTACCCATAAAGGTTGTCTTCACTCCGACAGCCAAGGGCGAACAGAACGGTGATGTTACCATAAAGACAAGCAACGGCGATGTTGTATTGAAATGCAACGCCAAGGCTCTTGACACATCCAACCTCATATACTTTGATGATTTTGAGAGCATGGTGGGCTGGTCGATTCTCAACAACGACTATGACAACATAAAATGGCAGACAGAAGGCGGCAACACAGGTAAATTCGCAGATCTCGGAGGAGGCATACTAAAATTCAATGCAAATATGATTAACGAGCAAGCTAATGACTACATTGTATCGCCAATGATGACAATTCCAGAAAATGGAGCTACGCTCACATTCTTGCGCTCTGTCCGCTCTGCTAATGCCAACACTGTAAGCTACAGCGTCAAAGTGGGCGAAGGAACCGATCCGAGCACCTATACCACTGTCTACTCTGAGGACGAAGAGCCTATTTCTTATAAGCCTGTAACTATTGACCTCAAGGAGTTTGCCGGCAAGAATATTCATATAGCATTCTACACAGATGCACAGCCGCAAAGCGGATTGTTGCAGATTGACAACTTCACGGTTACTTCTGGTACGTCAACCGGAATCGACGGCATAATGTCTGACACATTCGGAAGCGGCTCTGTACGCTATACAATTGACGGAAAAAAGGCCGACAAGAACAGCAAGGGCATCATCATCGAGAAATCAGTCGACGAAGACGGACATAATGTAGTTCGCAAACAAATCATACGATAAAGGAATATGAAGAAAGGTAGAAACATTCTCTTTTTAATTGCAGTCCTCGTTTTGGGGACTGCAATTCCCGCCGCGGCACAGGAAGACGGACAGATGATGCTCAGCTATTGCAACAGTGCAGTACAGACATCAAGTACCATCGGTAAGGGCGGTAAAGGAACCGTATCGGCAGCATGCCTGATAGGTCAAGACAAGATTGGCGGATTGAAGAATATAAAGATAGCCGGAGTAAAGGTGGGACTTGCTTCACGCCTGAACATAGACTCCTTGCAGGTATGGGCACGCTATGAACTTGACGGCAATAATATCTTTGCCAAGACTATCGGAAGCAAACAAGGACAGTCTATAGTGAAGGGTTGGAACGAGGTGCAGGACTTGCCGGTGGCAATGAGCGACAAGCCTTTCTATGTTGGCTACACCATCTACCAGAAAGGCGCCTGCTATGCCATTTCGGCTGTCAAGCCACAGCACGAGCAGGGACTTATGGTCAACCTCGACGGCACATGGGCTGACAGTTCCAAAGTGTCTGATGCCGTATTGAGCATCGGTGCCATCATAACCGCCGACAACATGCCGACCTTTGATTTGGGCATCGACTCAATCTCAATGCCTGAACGCATACAGGTAGGCTCTGCAGAGCCGCTGACGCTCCAAATCACCAATCATGGAAGTCGCATAATAAGCGGCTTCGACGTCTGGACCAATGAGAATGGCTGCGAAGCCGTATCTTATCCGGTAAATCAGTCAATACTCCCCGGAGAGAGAAAGGAAGTAGTGGTCGACTATATCACCCCGCGCGGGGAAAAGGAGCGCAACGTCAGTCTGAAAGTCAAATTATGCAACCTGAAAGAGGGTGCCGACGTCAACGAAGACAACAACAGCGACTCTACATCTTATGATGTCACTAAGTATAAGTTTGTCAAAGTGCCTTTGCTGGAAGAATTCACCACAGAGAATTGTTCCAACTGCCCTTCGGCAGCAGAGGCTATCCACGAAGCTCTCGCCTCCAACAACTATATCAATGAGATAGCCGTCGTTTGCCATCACTCCGGATTTTACGAGGATCAGTTCACCCAGCAGTGCGACCGTGACATGCTTTGGCTCTATGGCACAGAGGCTGTTTACGCTCCGGCAATTATGTGGGACCGTACATGCTTTACATACCCGTCGACACCTGTCATGGATGCGCCACGCGAAAAGGGTGAATACATCAGTATATTCGACTACCTGAAGAGTTTCACTACAGAGGTGGCAATCGTGCCAGAAGCCATCTACGACCCTGACACCCGCATGCTGCATGTCACCGTAACGGGCGGACGCGACCATGTATTCGGCGGCGATGATATACGCCTGACGGTTTATCTGGTTGAGAACGAGATTCATTCAAGCACGCAGAACAACGGCGGCAACGACTATATCCAGCGCCATGTTATCAGGGCTTACAACAGCACATGGGGCGAGCCCATCAACTGGGACTCCAATGACAACTATTACTATGAGTGCGACCTGACGGTACCAGACAATTGTGTAAAGAGCAATATGCAGATCATTGCCGTAGTGAGCAACTATGACCCGTCTGACGCCACCAATTGCCAGGTTGAAAATGCTGCTATCCTGAACGATATCGACTGGTCAGGCGCCACATCCGTAACAGGAGTGTCTGTGGAGCGTCCGTCTGCCCCGTCTGCCATATATGATGTCACAGGCAGAAAAGTTGGCGAAACATCAATGGATATGTCATCGCTGAAGCGTGGCATATATATCATCGGAGGCAAGAAAGTTGTAATCGGAAAATAGTTTGTTTTCTCGATATTACTTAAAAAGTAATGAAGGGGGTGCATAATTTGATGCATCCCCTTTTGGTTGATAATACTTTATGCTGCATGGAAAGCCTTAACGGCCGGCAAATATTACCACTCTACGCCGCCCTCGGCCATCACGCCGTCTGCAAATGGAGTGTCGTCGGCACCGAAAGAATTGGCTTTATACTGGATGCATATAACAACCATGTCGTCCGCGCCCGTGTTGCGCAGCGCACGCATCCCGGCAGGAGCAACACGCACTACGCTGCCCTGAGCCACAGCGAAGGTCTTGCCGTCTACCTGAAACTCGCCCTTGCCGCTCACGATGATATACAGTTCCTCGTGTGTCTTGTGTGCATGAAGGAAAGTGCTGCCCTCGCCCGGAGCAAAGGTCTGTAACGAAATTTCAGAGCCTGTGGCACCAAGGGCCGTGCCTGCAAATACCTTTCCTTTGAGAACCACACCGCCGCCGAAGTCGATTTCGTGCTCACGCAACTCGTTGAAACTGCCTGTTGTAACTGCGGTGAAATTGTCGCCGCTACCTATAATCTCTAACTTTTTCATCTTATTATGCTTTTATTGTTCACGATGCAAAGTTAGTTTATATCTGCGTATGTATCAAGAGGTCACAAAATTCTCAGCCGGTTACGCGGAGGTTACTAATGCTGAAACCCAGCAATTTATGCCAATCACTTTTACACACTTTAACAACAGCACACACGCATAATGGCTTTCACCAAGATGCATGTGCACATAACATCTGGGGATGCACGCCGGAAGAAAGACATTTTTATTCAAAATAGAGCCCCGCAGATGCGGTTTATTTAAGAACATTGGTTACTTTTGTAAACCGTAATCAATGTTTTTATGATTAAGAACGAACTAAAAGACACATTATATCCCACCTGCCCCATACGCAACATATTGTCACGCGTAGGCGACAAATGGTCTATGCTTGTGCTGATAACGCTCAACGGGCACGGCGTGATGAGGTTCAACGAACTGCGCCGCAACATTCCGGACATATCGCAGAAGATGCTGTCGGAGGTGCTGAAGGCGCTCGAGGCCGACGACCTTGTGTCGAGAAAAGTGTATGCCGAGGTGCCGCCGCGCGTTGAATACCGCCTGACAGAAAGGGCGCTGACGCTCATTCCGCTCATAGAAAGCCTTATAAACTGGGCTTTAAGCAATATGGACGACATAATGGAGAGCCGCAAACAGTATCTGCTGAAATAGCAGAACCATTAAGTTTCAGCAAACTTTGCGCATGGATGAATATGCCACCGTCTGCCGACAGACAGCAGTCTGACGACAAAAATGCTATCTGTTGACGTATTTCACTGTCTTAACTTCGCCGCCGTCATACTTTATCTTCAATATCAGCATGCCCGAGCCGAATCCCTTCAGGCCGTCCATGCCGTCTGTTTTTCCTAACAATGAGCCGGCCGCTGAATAGACGCTAATGTCCGCTATGCGACGGCTTTCAACATCGGTGATACCGGCAGAGCCCTTAGGCGGTATCTCTATCACAGCCGTGTCACGGCCATAAGCATTTTCTGCATACACCTCCACTGAAGCGCCGTCCGTAAGGTCGATGTCGGTAAAGGTCATTGTGGCATAATAAGGGGTGTATGACGTGCATGGAAAAATAAAGGATCCCGACTCCTCGCTCAGCATGGCAGATATGTCATTGCTGCCTTCGTAGCGCGCTTCTACGGTTACATCATAATATGAGCCATTGTCCTTGTCAGGTTCAACGCTCACCAGGCCGGCACTAAGTATGCGCGGCTTCATCTCAAGAGTCATTACATATTCCGACTTTACATCCTCTCCTCCTGACTTTCCTTCTAACGTAACCAGAGCGCGTATGTCGCCGTCTATCGTGCGTCCGTATCTGTCTTCATCGCCTTCAGCAACAGCAGGCACAGTGAACTCTTCGTCGGCCGATGTGGCTATGGTTTCATATCCTCCCGACTTCAACGGCAGACGGCACTCCCAACGGCGGTCTGACACGGCATTGTCGCCTACAATTATATAAAAGGTGTGCGACTTATAGGCCGAAGCTATTCCCGTATCGTCGATGTCTCTGCCGGCTATTTTCACCTTGGCATCGTCCGCAATGCTCCAGCCCGTTGCGCCGAGCAGACTTAGCGTCACGTCATCAACGGGCATGTCTATCTTGCCTTCGCCTTTATAGTACATCAAACTTTCTGCGCTTGTGAGAAATCTCAGCGACCTGTTAACGTCAAAATTCTTCGGCGCATACAGCTTATAACCCTCTTCTGCATTCAACACATAAAGATAGCCAGCTGCCGGACAAACAAAGTTTTCAAATGATGTATGGTCTGAGACCGGCAAATCTTCCATGCGCGTGCCGTCTTCAGCAAATATCAGTCTGTCAAAGGCTGTCATGCCTCCGCATCCAAACATAATGTTTCCTTCATTGTCATATCTTACGCCCGAGCCGAAACCCAAGGCTGAAGCCATGGCCCTAAGCATGGCATAGGCAAGATTCTTAGAGCCCGCGACAGCGTCACGGCCTGCCCCTACACACCATTGCGTATTGCTGTTGATATGTATCACCGCGTCAGTTTCGGGCACATTGCCAAGCCCTTTGCCTGCCAGTTTACGGCACAGCGCAAGCGGATACATCACCTTATCTGCCGACGAAGGCAGCGCCGAATAATTCACTTCGGTCCTGATGTCAGCCCCCTGCATGTCGTCATAGCTCACCTGCAACTTCAGCGTATCTCCCGATGCCATATATCCGCTCCAGATGTCTGACGCCATCTTCAATGCGATTTTAAGATTTTCGGGCATTTTCTCACAGCCGTTTGCTGCCATCACCACGCATCCCGACCGCCGGGCAGACAGGCGCAAGCGCTTGGCATCGTCCGACGGGGCTATCGTTACGGTGCCGCAATCGTAGACATCGTCATGCACAAGCGTAACAACATTCTGCGAATGTCCGCACAATGAAACAGCCGAAAGCAACGACGCAAGCAGTATTTTTAACAAGGATGATGATGACATAAGCTATATTTTTAAATTTAACCGACAGCAAATATATTTCTGCATGCTATGAATATAACGGACATATCATGACTTTTATTTCGTGCCTGTTTACTTTTTATCAAAATCACGCCCCCACCATGAGTCTATCCGACAAGCATAATCCATTTTGTCTGAAAGCCTCCTACTTGCGGACTGACAGCTGCGATGAACACACATATTTCAGTTATTTCGCCTCACGACAAGGCCCGGCTTTCTGCATACTGAACGGCACCGCTTTCTAATATGCCGTCTTTTACATTCCAAAAGGGCACAAATTGCACGCTAAAAGGTGGTCTTTTGGAGGCTAAAACATGGCCTTTTGCAACGCATTAATTATCAGCACGTTACGAAGGCAGGCAAAACACGGCATGCCGGAGGCTGAAAACGGGCGCACCAACGGCCGGACGAGGCACGCTGACGGCAAAACTGACAGCTGACATGACACGTATAAGGGTACAAACGACACCTCGATATGACAATTTAGACGGTAAAAACATTATACACATTTTTATGTATTAAAAAAGATTAAATCTTTCAAAATAGATTCGCAAATTATACCTTATATTACTAATTTGGCAGTAACTTTGCAGGCATAAAACCGAGAACAAAAATACAACTCTTTTAAAAATAAGGTAATATGAAGATTGAAAAAGTTCATGCAAGAGAAATCCTCGACTCAAGAGGCAATCCTACAGTAGAAGTTGAAGTAACCCTCGAAAACGGCGTAATGGGCCGTGCAGCTGTTCCGTCTGGAGCATCTACAGGTGAGAACGAAGCACTCGAGCTTCGCGACGGCGACAAGAACCGCTACCTGGGCAAAGGCGTACTGAAGGCTGTTGAAAACGTTAACACAATAATAGCACCTGCATTGAAGGGCGACTGCGTATTCAATCAGCGTGCCATCGACTATAAGATGCTGGCTCTCGACGGAACTCCTACAAAGAGCAAGCTCGGCGCAAACGCAATTCTCGGTGTGTCTCTGGCTACAGCACAGGCTGCTGCCAAGGCTCTCAACCTGCCGCTCTACCGCTACATCGGCGGCTGCAACTCTTACACAATGCCGGTTCCTATGATGAACATCATCAACGGTGGTGCTCACTCTGACGCTCCTATCGCATTCCAGGAGTTCATGATCCGTCCGGTTGGCGCTCCTTCTATCAAAGAGTCTATCCGCATGGGTGCTGAGGTGTTCCACGCACTTGCTAAGCTGCTCAAGAAGCGCGGTCTCTCTACAGCAGTAGGTGACGAGGGTGGTTTCGCTCCCGCACTGAACGGCATCGAGGACGCTCTCGACAGCATCTGCCAGGCTATCAAGGACGCAGGCTACGAGCCGGGCAAGGACGTTAAGATCGCTATGGACTGCGCTGCCAGCGAGTTCGCAGTATGCGAGAACGGCGAGTGGTTCTACGACTATCGTCAGCTGAAGGACGGCAAGAAGAAGGATCCTAACGGAAAGAAGCTTACTGCCGAGGAGCAGATCAAGTATCTTGAAGAACTTATCACAAAATATCCTATCGACTCTATCGAGGACGGCCTCGACGAGAACGACTGGGAGAACTGGGTTAAACTTACAGCTGCCATCGGCGACCGCTGCCAGCTCGTTGGTGATGACCTGTTCGTAACTAACGTTAAGTTCCTCGAGAAGGGTATCAAGATGGGTGCTGCTAACTCAATCCTGATCAAGGTTAACCAGATCGGTTCTCTGACTGAGACTCTCGACGCCATCGAGATGGCTCACCGTCACGGCTACACAACAGTTACTTCTCACCGTTCAGGCGAGACAGAGGATACTACTATCGCTGACATCGCTGTTGCTACTAACTCTGGTCAGATCAAGACTGGTTCTATGAGCCGCACAGACCGTATGGCTAAGTACAACCAGCTCATCCGCATCGAGGAAGAGCTTGGCGAAACAGCTAAATATGGTTACACAAAGCTGAAATAATTTTCCATAAGCATATCAGCTGTAAAGGGGATGCATGAGCCACATGCATCTCCTTTCTTTTTATATGGCACACAAAACCGGACGAGGCATATTTATCTACGAATTATAACTTTTTAGCCCATATTTCTCAATAATTCACGTATTTTTCCGATAAAATCTTCGATTTATCAAAAAGTAATGAAAATATATTAATTTATTGCATTGCAGTATAAAATAAATTCATATATTTGCCAAAGAAGAACATTTCCTGCATTCAACGGGATAGTGGCGCTGCTGAATGTAGATCCGAAACAAGATAATTAACCTATTTATTACAAGTCGGAAGCTTATTAACCTGCTGCTTTATTTTAAATCATCACAGCCCTATGAAAAAGAACATTTTACGCGCAATTGTACTTTTTTCAATTGCTTTTGGGTTTTCAGGGACGGAGAAAATCCATGCGCAAAACGGTCAGCCTCACAGTCTTAAGGCCGATGTTACCTTCTCTGACGTAACGCTAAGTTGGAAGAAGCCAACAGACAACATCATTCTGCAGTGGCACGATGACGAGGACTATAATGGCATGGACGGCGTACTGAAAGATCCTGAAGGTTCAATCGAGTTTTATGCCGCAAGTAAGTTCAGCGCATCTGAACTTGCAGCCTATGCCGGACAAACCATTACCGATGTACGTTACTGGGAATATCGCGAAGCGTACAAAGCCTCAGTGGTTATCTTCGAAGACGGTACGCCGGTGTATGAGCAGGCCGCCGACCTCTCAGGATTTGAGAAAAACTCATGGAGAAACGTAAAGTTTGACACGCCATACACCATCCCCGAGGGCAAGGAAGTGCTGATATCAATCAAATACTCATACGGAAGAAACCTCGACATGGTTGCCATCTGCGACCGCGCTCCTACATACGGCAAGGGCAATCTCTACTCATACGACGGAGAGACATGGCACAGCGACGGCCCGGGCGACTTCCTCATAACTGCCGTTCTCGCAAACAATTCTACCGGAGAGCCTAAGGGATACAACGTTTACCGCGACGGTGAAAAAGTCAACGGCGAGCTTATTGCCGATGCCACAAGCTACACCCTTAATGGCGAAACCGACGGACAACATGAATATCAGGTGTCTGCCGTGTATGACGCCGACGAGAAGATGTCTGCCAAGACTTTGGTCAGCACCTTGTCAGTATACGGCTGCATGCCTCCGGTTCAGTGCATATCAGGCAAGACAGACAACCTGTCGGGCACGATAACATGGGGCAGTCCGCTAAAGCGCGGTGCCGAAATGACATGGAGCGGCAAAGAAGTATCCAACGGAATAGGCGGCACCTCGAGCACATCGCCTAAAGTATGGATCAAGCATGAGTTCTCGGCTACAGACATGGCGGCATTCCCCGACCATCAGATTACAGCCATAAATGCATACGTCTTCAACGACGGCACGATCAATTCTGTAACAGCCTTCATAATGAAAGACGGCGTTATCGACTATTTCGAAGAGGTCAGCGCCGACATGGTTACAGCCATAAAGACCAACGAATGGAACAAGTTCGCGCTGCAAAAGCCTTACAAGATGGAGATAGGCCACGGCTATGCATTCGGTCTTTACTACACCCACACAGCCAAAGGCCACCCCGTTGGCGTCGACAACACAGAGGCAATAGAGGTGAAGGGCAACAGTTTCTCAACCTCAAGTCCGTCTTCTAAGGGCTTTGCAGAGTCGAGTCCATACTGGAAGACATTGTCTGAGGGCAAGATACCGGGCAACTTCATGCTGTCAGCAGACGTAGAAGCGCTCAGCAGTCAGGCATCAGAGCCGCAGAACATCACGGGATATGACATTTACCGCGACGGCGAGTTAGTTGCCGAAAACGTGGCAGGCCCGTCATACACCGACGTTGTTTCTGACCTCGGAACATACCAATATGCCGTTGTAACCAAAGGAGAAGGCGGCAAGAAATCAGACGCCGAGACTGCATATCTCACATACACGCTGCCTGAAGAATACAAGGCTCCGACCATCGTGAACAACAGTCAGGACGGAAAGAACATTAACATAGCATGGAGTTCAAATGCCTATGAGCTGAAACACTACAGCAGAGCAACCTACATTGCAGGCTTTGCAGAGGAAATGCCGCTGCTTTACGGAGCAAGATTTACGAAAGAAGAACTGGCTGAATATGCCGGATTCAAGTTCCATTCGCTCACATTCGGCCTCGGCGACAACCTCGACGAATTCAAGCTAAAGATTATTGCAGAGGGCGGAGAAGTGCTCTATGAGAAGCAGCTAACCAAGAACGACATAACTCCCGGCTATCTCTACACCCTTGACTTCGATGGAGAAATAGACGTAAAGGTGCCCGAAGGAAAGGACATCTACCTCGCTTATGAGGCCACATTGCCAGCCAACACCACACCGATACTGCTCGATGCAGGTCCGGAGGCTGAAGGCGGAGCCGTAGTCAACCTTGCGGGAGGCGCAGGCTCATGGCTCAATCTCAGCACGATAGCCTCTGACTATAAGGGCATGAACGTAGTTATCGGCGCACTGATAATCGACGACAATTCTGCACAAAGCCCGTCGAAGGTCAAGGCTGCAAGGCTTAGCAGCGTCAAGCTCAACGGCAATGACATGGAGAGAGTAATCATAAAGACGAAGGCTACGACTGATGCTGAGGGCATGGAGTTTGGCATCTGTACGGCAAAAGAGCCTGTCAAGGCCGCTGCCGCAAATGCAGACAAGCCCAAGGTGAAGAGCTACCGCATATACAGAAACGGAGACATGCTGCTCGAAACAACAGAGACGAGCTATGCCGAGACACTGACCGAATACGGCATTATCTACTACTACGTAACGTCTGTATACGAAAACGGATGGGAATCGCCTGCAAGCGACCTCATGACATTCAGAAACACCATTGCACAGCGCACCCAGGCACCTTACGACCTGCGCGGAGCAGTAGACGGAAAGAACCTTAACCTGACATGGAAGCCCGTTAGCGAGGCGCCCGTACTTACCTACGAAAACGGCAGCGGAAATTATATGGCATTCGGCATGACCGGCAGCAATGTCGTTGAAGGCTACATGGTGATAAAATTCCCGGCAGCAGAGATGGCCGACAAGGTGGGCCAGGAGATATCACACATTAACTTCAGACTGAACTCTACCGACCTACAGACCGCGGCAGCTGTGGTTATGTATGGCGACAACGTTGTCTACATGCAGGACATAAACGTATCTACGCTCAATGTAGGAGCCAACACCGTGCGCCTGAACAAACCTGTAAAGGTCATTGAAGGCAAAGACATCGGCGTGGGCTATCACCTGTCTTACATGTCGGGAGTGAAGCCTCTCGTATGCGACGACGGCCCAACCGTGGCTGACTATTACAGCGACCTCATCTCGGCTTCAGGTACTCCGGGCTACTGGAAGTCGATGAACAAGGACTATAAGTTTAACTACAACTGGGCAATATCTGCCACAATAAAGGCTGCCGACCAGAAGATTGACACCGAGAAGGCAAGCGCTCCTGAGGCAGACGGAGTTACATATACGGTATACAGAGACGGCATGCCGATACAGACAGGCCTGACAGCCACATCGTTTGTCGTAGAGAATGCTGCCAACGGCATATATACTGTAACGGCAACTACAGGAGAAGACGAGTCGGCAGAGTCGAACTCTGTTGAATACGGAGAGACTACGGGAATAACATCTCTCACCGACGACGGCAGCGACAGTCTGAAGAAAGGCGACATCTACACAGTAGACGGACAGATTGCAGCCCGCAACGGCGACACATCAAAGCTGAAGAAAGGCGTGTATATCATGAACGGAAAGAAGTTTGTCGTTAAATAACAAGACTACATAATGTGCCCAGACCGGCATAGGTCCGACGCAACATCAACCTATAACGAGGCACCCCGAATGGTCGGGATGCCTCGTTCCGTTTATCCAAAATCGGTTATTAGTATTCTGTCTGGATTTTTGCTTTATATTGAACGGATTTCGGTTATATTTCTCGCAGGCATAGCGGACTATGTCAAGAAGAAGCTAACTAAAAGACACCGATAAAAACAAAAAGACAGACTGAAAGCAGAAAGGCACAAAATTGATAAAGCTATGTGCGGTATAATCCCAGATTTGGGATTACAGCCCTCAACCGAACGCAGCGCTGAACGACCTCGCCAACAGTCCCGAGCCGCACATTCATTCAGGCCAGCATGCCTAAACCGCCAATAAATCACTGTCAGACGGAGAGCCGATGCCTGCCATACCACCGGACGGCCCGCATGCATACACAGCCCGTGGAGACACGGAGCGGTCAAAAAACTGCGGCTTACATTTGGCTCAGCTGCGGTCTTTACGTATCTTTGCATCATGCTTACAGAGTTTCATCCCATACACACCGATATACCGAAGCCGCAGAAGTTCACCTTCCCTTTCTGCTACGAGCCTCATCCGCTCTGCCTGCTCGCCGCCGGAGAGGTGCAGAGATATATAGCAGGAGTGGACAAATGGCGCGACGAACTGCAGCACGGCAAGATGTTCGGGGTGCTTGTCGCTGAGGACGAAGAAGGCCGACTGGGCTTCACGGCGGCATTCTCAGGACTGCTCGACGGCAGCAACGACCATACTTATTTTGTGCCGCCGGTGTTCGATGCCACGCCGGTTGACGGATATTTCAAGACCAACGAGGCACGTATTTCGGCCATAAACCGCACGATTGACGGCATTGAGAAGGGCGAAAGCTATCTTAACGCCCTGCATGAACTCGAGAGTTGTAAGACCGAAACTGCCGCTAAGGAGGAACAATACCGGCTGAAGATAAAGGAGGCAAAGGCGGCACGCGACGCAAGAAGACTGAACGGCGCGCCCATAACGCCCGAAGAAGAGGAACGGATGCTGAACGAAAGCCGCTTTATGAAGGCTGAACTGCACCGCATGAAGAAGCGGAACAAAGAACAAATGGCCGAATGTGAGGCACGGCTAAAGCCGTTTCAGGACGAGATAAGGCAACTTAAGGCCAAGCGTAAGGCCATGTCAGACAGTCTGCAACACTGGCTCTTTGAACAATACAACATGCTCAACGCACGCGGAGAGCGGCGCGGACTCTGCACAATATTTGCCGACACGCCCCAGCACGTGCCGCCCGCAGGGGCCGGCGACTGCTGCGCTCCAAAGCTGCTTCAGCATGCCTTTCTCAACCATCTGCACCCGGTGTGCATGGCGGAGTTTTGGTGGGGCGACTCGCCAAAGAGCGAAATACGCCACCATCTGCACTATTATCCTGCCTGCAGAGGAAAATGTCTGCCCATACTAACACACATGCTGCAGGGCCTCGACGTTGATCCCGACCCGCGACAGGCGCCAGAACAGCGGCAGCCCGAGATTGTTTATGAAGACGAATGGCTCATCGTGGCATGCAAACCTGCCGGAATGCTGTCTGTCAGGGGCAAGTCTGACCGCCAGTCGGCAGCATCGCTGATAGGCCAAAACTATGCCGAAGGCAGCGAGCCTATGCCCGTTCACCGCCTCGACATGGACACATCGGGACTTATAATACTTGCAAAGACGCCAGAGGCATACAAGAACCTGCAGGAGCAGTTCTGCCTAAGAAGCATCAGCAAGCGCTATGTGGCACTGCTCGACGGCACGCCTAAGGCACCAACAAGCGGCAGAATAAGTCTGCCACTCATCGCCGACCCGCTTAACCGCCCGTATCAGAAGGTGGACACCGACAACGGAAAGGCTGCCGTAACCGACTATAAGATTATCGGACAGGCTGCAGGACGCACGCTGATAGAGCTGTTTCCGCACACCGGACGCACCCACCAGCTGCGCGTTCACTGCGCACACAGGCTCGGACTTGGCACGCCGATAGCAGGCGACAGCCTCTATGGCCACCCTGCCGACCGTCTGTATCTGCACGCTGAGGCAATAACCTTCCGCCATCCTGCCACAGGCAAAGAAATGACATTTGAGCGCACTGCCGGATTCAGACAGGCAATAATGCAGCAGGACTGATAAAGACCATATACAGGCGGAATAAATCTGAACACAGGGAAAATAAAGACATAAAGGAGATACATTATGGAAGACAACATGAAATGGAAGACGCTGAAAAGCGAATATCTTATACAAAGGCCGTGGCTGACGGCTCGCCGCGACACCGTGGAACTGCCCAACGGCGTCGTTAACGATGAATACTACGTGCTGGAATACCCCACATGGATCAACGTGATAGCGCTGACAACAGACGGCAACATGGTGATGATAAGGCAATATCGCCACGGAATAGACCAGACTTGCTTCGAGATTGTTGCCGGTGTGTGCGAGAAGGGCGAAGACCCTGAGGCCGCCGCGCGCCGCGAACTGCTTGAAGAAACGGGCTATGCCGGAGGAGAATGGCACGAACTGATGGCCGTATCGGGCAACACAAGCACCACCAACAACATAACCCACTGCTTTGTGGCTACGGGCGTTGAGAAGGTTGGCAGTCAGCATCTCGACCGCACGGAGGACATCGAGGTGCATGTTATGACCAAGGACGAGGTGATGCAACTGCTCGTGAACGACGAAATAAAACAGAGTCTGATGGCTGCGCCGCTGTGGAAATATTTCTATCAGCTAAACATCCGTTAACATTGAGCCGACGGACGTTAACATTTCGACATGCGTCAGAAGTGCGCCTTTTAGAAAATACAAATGCCTTCAGAATGTGCGAATATGCTTATTAAATACAGACAGGAGGTCTATTCTGCACAATTTTACACTGAAATACAGGTGATAAAACAGTGAAACAAGTTGCAAAAAGCAGCCTTTCACCATACGAAACACGGCCTTTTACACTGCAAGAGACGGCCTTTTGCAATGTAAAAGGCCATGTTTTATAATTTAGTTTATGGCCATTCAATACGCATAAAGTGATAACGTATTGACTGACAATACATTACGCAAATCATAAGAAAACGCCGATTTTTCAGCCGAAAACCTGTGAAAAATATTTCACAAGCCGTTTTTCGCCTTTTTATGTTAAACAGAATGTGCCGCACTTAACGGTTGTTAACCATTAAGTGCGGCACACTCTATATTTATTCTTCACACAGATTGACAAACCGAACGGCAGCAACAAGCCACTTTAAACCATGCCTACGGCATGTCATTGCCATCGTTTTTCCGCCAAAGACGTAACGTTATCAGAAGCTGTAGCTAAGTCCCATCCTCACCTCGAAGGTCTCCGAGCGCACGTTGTCGTGATATTTATATCTTGTCTCGCGCATATAATACGATGCAAACAGGTCGAGACTCCAGTTCTTTCTGAGATAAACCTGCAGGCGCGGATTAATCACCAACAACGCCGCACTGCTCTTGTCGCCCTGCGCGTTGAGGTGCAGCGGGTCGGTGTTCTCGAGGTCCTTGTCCTCATATCCCACCCATGTGTATATGCTGTAGAAGTCGGCGTTGAGCGTAAACTTGCCGAAGCGCGGAAACTCGAGCACGGTCTGTGCCTTCGCGCTGAATCCGCTGCCCATGTTATAGTCGCGGTCTATCACGTTGTAATAGTCGCTCAGCGAGCCTCCGAGCAGTATGGCGTCGAGAAAGAGACGCTGCTCCATGCGCCCTACGTTGCCAACTTTAGGAAAGCGGTAGATAAGACCGGGACCGAAGCTGGCAGCCTCGGATATGCGGTAAGGCACACGCGACGTGCCTTCCTTGACGGCTTCAGAGTCGTAATAGTTGAAATGCTGGAACAGACCGAACACCGCCGTCATTTCCTCTTCGTCGTAGAAGTTTACGCCCCACAGCTTTCCTAACAGATGAACGCTGCTTATAAGCGGCTGGTTGCCGCTGAGTCCGAAGGTTACGTTGGCTGCAAAATAGTCGTAAGGCTTGCTCTCCTCGCCGTTGAATGCGTCGCCGTAGCGCAGCCACAGGTCAAGATACGGATTGTGCTCGCCCCTGAACAGTCCGCCCTCGTCGGCAAGATAGCGGTCGCCGACAGACACGGTGAAGGCCACGGGTATGCGGCTGTAGTCGTGATATTTGTAATAATCATGGCGCACACGCCACGCATCGCCGCTCAATATGCGGTTGAACGCACGGATGGGGCACACCAGCGCACCGGCAAACTCGCGCAGAAAGCGGCGCATTCCGCGCTCGCGGTCGTCGTAAATGAGGTTAGACACGCGGTGGGTTACCTCGCCTATGCATATTCCGCCGATGGTTGTCGCCATGAGGTCGTTTATTGCAGGCGGCTCTATCTCACACGCCAGCTCCCACATCAGACTGCCTCCAAGGGCATAAGGAGCCGACTCCCAGAAGCTCAGGCCGTTGCTTCGGGCGGCGTTGAAATATAGTCCGCCGTGGTAAGGATGGGCAAACAGGTTGGTTGAAAACTGGTCGTTGTCCCACACAAAGCCCGTCTTGAAGTTCTCCTTGATGCTGCTCAGATTAACTTTGGCAAAGTCTTCGCACAGCACAAAGCGGTCGAAGCAGTTCACGAGCACGTTGATTCCGACAGCCTCGGCAGCCGCCTTCCAGGGCCGTTTCTTCATGTTCTCAGGGTTGTCGAAGGCATATATCGACACCGAATCAGTTAAGCCTGCTTCCGTTTCGTCATCACCGGCCATGCCCTTCAGTCCGCCGCGGTTGTAGGCAAAGGTCAGTCCGGCCTCGACTATGGCCCTGTTGCGGTATTTCCTGTTATGCTCATAATATCTTGTAAAGCCATATCCGGCCGACGCAAACAGCCCGATGTTGTCGTTGAGCCTGTAGTCTACGTTGGCGCGCAGCTGCAGCGAGTATAGGCGTTCGGGCTTGTCGGCCGAATTGTGCTGAAAGGTCTCTATGTGAAAGAAGCCCGCATCGGCGCTGAGCGACCACCGGCGGCCGAGGTTGAAATACTGTCCAAGGCGGTAATACAGCGCGCCCGAGAACTTCTCGTCGAGCCCCATGTAATGCGTTCCGGCACCAACTATGCTGTAAGTGCTGCGGTTGCGGAACCTGAATGCGGCGTTAATCTTGCTGCTGTTGCCGCCAAAGAACATGAAGTCTACCTTCGTCTTGGGGTTGATGTTCACCAGTCCTATCTTGTGCGCCACTGTGTCGCGGCTGTAGTTTACCAGTCCGAGCTGCACGCCGTGCGGATGTTCCATGCAGACATTGGCCAGTCCTATCTGCCATCCCCGCAGCGTGTCGGCATAGTTATACGTGCCGAGCTGTGCGCCGCGCATCACCTTCGAACTGATGTTGGCCAGCACGGAGAGCTGCATTCCGCCGCCCACGCCGCGCGATATGTTGGTAACTCCGCCAAGCTGAAGGCCCCTGAAGGGCGACAGACTGACGTTGCTGAACGCTGAAAGCTGCACGCCGCGCATGTTCATTGCAACACTTGAAAGTCCCGAGAGCTGCACTCCGTGCATCTCCCTGCCGGCAAACGACGTCATGGCGTTGAGCTGGAAGCCGTGCAGACGGGCGGCTCCGCCGAGCAGACCGACGTTAAGATACGACGTGCGCACCGCGCTGCTGTCGGTGCGTCCTATGGTCAGCGCCAGGTCGTGGCGTCTGTATTTGAGCGAGTCTTGGGCATAAACGCCGGCGCATGTTGCCAAAGACAGCAACACGGGCAACAGCCTCATGGCACGGCGGAAACAGTAACCGGGTGTGTGCATAAACATTTGTGAAATTCTACACAAAGGTAAACATTTGGCATAACAATATGCGATAAGGAGGCGAAAAACTGCTGAAAAAGTAATAAATATAACAAATTCAGTAAATCGTACACACGCTGTTATGCCGATAAGAAGTATCTTTGCATTAGCATCTGCGAGCAGCAGGCAACACGGCATAAGCCCCTCTGCGCCGCAGCCGGCTGAAGTTCAACAAGAAAGAATAAACTATTTGAGCATGGAAAACCTGATAAAATTCAACTCCATCGACGAATACAACAAGGCGATGGGCTTTGAGACGAAGCATCCGCTCGTGGCAGTGGTAGACCTGAAGAAGGCCGACAAGAAGGCATTTCCGCAGGAGGTGTCTTACTATTACGGCGTTTACGCCCTGTTCCTGAAGCAGACTTACTGCGGCGACATAACCTACGGCCGCATGCCCTACGACTATCAGGAGGGCACGGTTACGAGCTTTGCGCCCGGACAGGTTGTCCATGTAAAGCACAGACCCGACTATGAGCCCAACGCTCTCGGCCTGCTCTTTCACCCCGACCTTATACGCGGCACGTCGCTTGGACAGGAGATAAAGCAGTATTCGTTCTTCTCTTATTCGTCAACCGAGGCGCTCCATCTGTCGGAACAGGAGAAGATGATATACAAGGACTGTCTCGAGAAAATCAAAATTGAGACCGAACGCCCGATAGACAACCACAGCAAGAAGCTGATATGCCGCAACATCGAACTGCTGCTCGACTACTGCATGAGGTTCTACGAGCGCCAGTTTATCACCCGTAAGGTGGTTAACCGCGACATTCTGACCAAGTTTGAGAACGAGCTCGACGGCTATTTCGAGGGCGATACGGCCGCAGTGAACGGTCTGCCTACGGTGAAATATTTTGCCGAAAAGTGCTTCTTGTCGCCCAACTACTTCGGCGACCTCATCAAGCGCGAGACGGGACGCACGCCGCAGGAGTATATACAGAACAAGATTATGGACCTGGCAAAGGACGAACTGCTGGGTACAAGAAAGACAATCAACGAGATAAGCTACGGTCTGGGGTTCCAGTATTCGCAGCACTTTAACCGCTACTTCAAGCGCAACACGGGCATGACGCCGAGCGAATACCGCAAGGCATCGGTGTAGGACGATGACGGCTAACGCTGAAAAGACAAGATGACGAGAGACACAATGCGCCATATCTGCGACACGACAAACTATGTGTGCGAGTGCAACCGCGCCTTCGACAAGGAGACGAGGCATCCGCAGGTGAGCCTGATAGACATGTCGGGCAAGAGCAGCTGCCGCAACATGGCCACCGACTGCTATGCGGTGAAGGTGGTGAGCGACGGATGCACCGCCGGCAAATGCGGACAGCACTACTACGACTTCTCCGAAGCCACCATGACGTTTGCCACGCCTGCAAGCGAGATAGACCTCAGACAGTGCGGCGGAAGGATACTGATATTTCATCCGGACATAATAAGATGCACGCCGCTGGGCATGAGAATAAAGGACTTCTCGTTCTTTAAATACCACACGGACGAGGCGCTCCATCTGTCGTGCTGCGAACTGAAGGTGATAGGCAGATGTCTCGACGGCATCGACTGCGAGCTGAAATGGGGCGTAGACGAATACAGCAAGGCAATAATAAGCAACTGCATCGAACTGCTGCTCAACTATTGTCAGCGGTTCTACACACGCCAGTTTATCACCCGCCACGAGGCCAACACGGCTGCCATAAAGACCGTTGACGGCATAATAGACGGCTTTCTGCGCTCGGGCAAGGCCGCCACGCAGAGCATGCTGACGGCATGCCGGATAGCGCCCGAACTGAAAATGTCGGCCGAATATCTCAACGACATGATGAAGCACGAGACGGGAAAGAACGTGAGCGAATACATACAGCTGAGGCGGATACTGATGGCAAAGGAACTGCTGCTGTCTACCGACATGACGGCAGGCGACATAGCATCGATGCTTGGCTTCTGTGCCGAGAGCTGTTTCAACACGGTTTTCAAGAAGATTACAGGCTGCACGCCCCATGAATACCGCAACGGCTGACGGCGGACAGTAAACATTTGGGTGCCGCAATGCACCCAAATACCCCAATAACAAACATCCCCATAACTCCAAATCATTAGTTCACATGGTCGCATAAGTCCCATCCCTCCCGTCAATTCCCCCTCACCAAAGCCTCAACAAAAATGCTGATTAGCCTTGATTTATTTTGCCGTTAAGGCTGTTTGCATTACCTTTGCACAAAAACTAATATACTACAACCAATGAAAAGAATCGTTTTTACGCTTATCTTTGCCGTTGCTGCATGGCTCTATGCCGCAGCCGAAAACTATCCTTACCGCTCTGACTATCTGTGGCTGACCGTGCCCGACCATGCCGACTGGCTCTATCAGACGGGCGAAAAGGCTAAGATTGAGGTGCAACTGTATAAATACGGCATACCGAGAGACTGCAAGGTGAACTACGAGATAGCCGACGACATGCTGGAGGCTGACAAGAAAGGCTCTGTGAAACTCAACGGCGGAAGGGCCACTATAGACATGGGAACGAGAAAGACTCCGGGCTTCCGCGACCTCAGACTGAAGGCCACGGTTGACGGCAAGACCTATGAACATCACATAAAAGTGGGATTCTCGGTAGACAAAATCAGGCCTTACACCAAGGAGCCTGCCGACTTTATGGACTTCTGGAACAGGAACATTGAGGACATGAGGGCCGTTCCGCTGAAATATACAAAGGAAAGAGCCGACGAATATTGCACCGACAAGATTGACTGTTACCTCGTGAAACTGACGCTCAACAAGCAGAAACAGGCCGTATACGCATATCTCTTTTATCCCAAGAACGCCGCAAAGGGCAGCTGTCCGGTGGTGCTTTGCCCTCCGGGAGCAGGCATAAAGACCATAAAGGAGCCGCTGCGCCATAAGTATTATGCCGAGAACGGATGTATAAGAATGGAGATGGAGATTCACGGACTCGACCCGAGAATGAGTCAGGAGATGTTCAACGACATATCTAAAGCATTCAACGGCAAGGAGAACGGCTATCTTGCCAACGGCATAGACAACCGCAACCGCTACTACATGAAGCGCGTCTATCTGGCTCTTGTGCGCTGCATCGACCTGCTGACGCAGCTGCCTGAATGGGACGGACGCAACGTAATCGTGCAGGGAGGCAGTCAGGGCGGAGCGCTTGCGCTAGTGGCTGCCGGACTCGACAGCCGCGTGACGCAGTGCATTGTCAATCATCCCGCACTGAGCGACATGGCGGCATACAGCGCCGGACTTACCGGCGGATATCCTCACTTCAACCGCATTGAGGGCATGCTCACCGAGAACAACATGAAGACCATGGCTTATTATGACGTCGTAAACTTTGCGCGCCACGTGAAAGCCGACACTTATATGACTTGGGGATATAACGACAACACTTGTCCGCCGACAACAAGCTATGCCGTATGGAACACTCTAAACTGTCCGAAAGAGGCGCTGCTGACGCCCATCAACGAGCATTGGACATCTGACGACACCGAATACGGACAGATGGAATGGATGCTGAAGCATCTTAAATGATGTTTTATATATAGCGAAATAAAAGCCAGCCACATCACAGGACATAAGTGAACGGCGACTTACATAATGTCACAAGTAACAAAACATAACACCCCGCAGGCAATTGTCTGCGGGGTGTTATAGTTATAAAGACATGTTGAAAGTTACAGTTTGTCATATTCTTCATCCGTAACCGGCTCGAGCCATTCGTTCGACGCGCCTTCTTCGGCTACTGTGAACGTTACGTGCTGAAACCAGCTGTCTTTGGTTGCGCCGTGCCAGTGCTTAACGCCTTCGGGTATTTCAACCACATCTCCGGGCTTCAACATTCGGGCATCCTTGCCCCACTCCTGATACCAGCCTGTGCCGCCGACGCATATCAGCACCTGTATTCCTTTGTGATGGATGTGCCAATTGTTGCGGCAACGGGGCTCAAAGGTTACGTTCGACACGGGCACCTTTCCCTGACTGAGCGGCGCAAGATAGCTGTTGCCGATGAAATATTGGGCATAAGCCGAATTGAAGTCGCCTTTTGGGAACATCATCTGCTCCACGGGCTTGCCCTCATCAAACGGCTCTCCGAACACTGCCGCAATGGCCTTGGCTGCGCGCCATGCCTCAACCTCGCCCACACGGGCAGCAAGCGTGGCCGGTATTGAGCGTATCTCGTCGTCCTTCAGCCCCATGTTGCGCGCTCCGCTTACGTGCGACTGCAACTGCGGCTCTACGCCCTGCATGCCTGACAGCGCGCTTACGGTAACCAACTCGCGCTCGGCGTGGGTGAGATTGTTGCGCGCAAAGATGTCACCAAACAGGTGAGCCTTAAGATAATAGTCGGTGGCGGGAGCGAAATCATAAGTAAACGGCTTGCCGCTCAACTTGGTCTGCACCTCAGTTCCCTGTTTCAGTGCGTCGTATCCTTCTGCCATCGGGTCAGCATCCTTGCCCTCCTCGCACGCCTTGCCCTGCTGACGGCGGCTGTTGACAACGCTCTGCAGTGTGCCAAGGGCGTTAAGACTGCGCGGAAATCCCGTGTAGGCATACAACTGCGACAGGGCTTCCTTAATATCGCTCACGGTAAGTCCGGCGTCAAATCCTGCATTGATGGCGGCAGTCAGACCGTCGATGTCGCCCTTTGCCTCAAGGCATGCAATGGCAGCCATGCACTGCTGCTTTTCGTTTAGTACGTTTTTCATATTCTCTTCAGCTTTTATCTGACTGCATACGGCCATCAACATAGCCGCCGCAATCATTGTTACATTAATCAGTTTCATGTTATAGCGTTTTGGTTACGGTGCAAAGTTAGCACATATCCGCCATCGCCACGATACCACATTTACTGATTATTTTACCCTTTTTACACATATTTCATTACGAGACCTAATGCCTCGCTGAATGCCGTTTATAGCCTGACAGCGTCAGATATGCTTTATCACGCGCGCCGGAACACCGCCAACTATTGTGTCGGCAGGCACATCCTTGGTTACCACAGCTCCGGCAGCAACCACCGAATTGTCGCCTATCGTAACGCCCTGGAGTATCGTCGCATTAGAACCTACCCACACATTGCGCCCCAAGACTATCGGAGCAGGATAAGTGAAGCGGCGGTTTTCGGGCTCAAGTCCATGGTTGAGCGTGGCAAACACCACGTTGTGGCCTATCTGACAGCCGTCGCCAAGGGTTACGCCTCCATGATCCTGGAAGTGACAGCAGGCGTTGATAAACACGTTTTCGCCTATGTGTATGTTCTTGCCGAAGTCGGTATAAAACGGCGGAAACACTCTCAGCGTGTCGGGAACGCTATATCCCATAATCTCTGAAAGCAGCGATCTTACTTCCTCCTGAGTGTGAAACTCGGCGTTGAGCCTGAACGTAACGCGGCGCGCCTCGTTGCTCATCTCGTCCATAAAACTGCATATCTCGGGTGTGTTCAGCGGTTTGCCTGTGGCCACATAAGCCAAAAAGTCATTCAATGTCATAATGATATATTGTCCTTTTTTCGTTAACTGTCGTTTCATTTGTGCCCTAACCATGACCGCTCCGGCACCGCAGAGCGGCCGTTTTACTGCACGCTGCAAAGATAACTATTATCGGCATTAACCTGCATACCCATATCATGGATAATGTTATATCTTTTACTTTTTTATATTCCGGCACACGCCGCAACGACGTCTGCTCATGCCTCACGGCTACAGGCACACCGCACGGCACGCAGCCTCAACACATAAAAATCACGGGGCGTATGCTTGCGCCGTGCGTTTTTTATTCTTACATTTGCATAGAGAAACATTTTATCGGCTTCATTTTATACAAAAAACAGATTATGAACATAACGGACATTCACGTGGTGTACTTCAGTGCTACCTACACCACACGCACAATAGTAAGGGAAATAGCCAAGGCCATTGGCGGAAACATCATTGAACACGACGTAACCAACGCCCTGCCAGAGAGCGAAATAACGCTCAGCGGCGACAACAGTATGCTCATCGTTGGCGCTCCTGTCTACGTGGGACGCATACCAGAGGCTGCCGCCGAGGCGCTGAAGATGGTTCACGGCAACAATACTCCTGCCGTTGCGGTGTGCGTCTACGGCAACCGCGACTACGACGACGCGCTGCTCGAGATAAAAGACACGCTCAACGGCAACGGCTTCCGCACGTTTGCTGCCGGGGCGTTCATAGGCCGCCACTGCATATTCCCGAAGGTTGCTGAGGGCCGTCCCGATGCTTCCGACCTTGAAAAGGCTGCCGCGTTCGGCAAGAGATGTGCCCAACTGCTCGCCGATGCCGCCGGAACAGACGCCTTGGGCGACCCTGAAGTGAAAGGCAACCGCCCGTACAGGGAGGCTCACAAAGTGCCGATGTGCCCAACGGGCGACAAGAACACATGTACCAAATGCATGACCTGCGCAAGACTCTGCCCTGCCGGCGCGATAAGCGAGAGCGACCCTTGCAGCACAGACACATCCAAATGTATTGCATGCGGACGCTGCGTAGTGGTTTGTCCTCACGGCTCGCGCGCCATATATCTGCCCACTTATGCCGAAGCTGCGGCTAAATTTACAGCGGCTTTCTCGGCAAGACGCGAGCCCGAAACGTTCTTCTAAGATATTAAAACGTAACGAAGATTATGCCGAAAGTCATTTAACGGCAACATCGTTTCTGCATATCTGCAATGCCGAATGGCGGTAAGCATCACGCGGAAGTAATGTTTCTGTATTACAAAACACACCAAACGGCATTGTAAAAGGTATGCTTTTGCACCATAAAACACGGCCTTTTGCAGCATGAAAGGATAGCTTTTGCGCTGCAAAAGGCCGATGTTTATTAAACTAAAAAGTTTTTCTCAGAAACTCATCACTCGTCACATTTGCCTGTAACGCTCTAATATTCAACGCCTTAAGGTGTGACGTTTTGACTTGCCGACTCATCACATCAAGGGCTTTACGCTGCCGGAGTGATGAGTGCGGACGGCAACTCATCACACTGCAACAATCTGACTAACTGAAAGTTATGCAGCAATGTGACGAGTGATGAGTTTCTGAGAAAACTTTTTTTGTATTTATTCTCCATTCACGACGGCAGATGCCAAGAGGCATTTTTCAATACACTAACGGCTGAACAACCGCAAACACCGTCACGAAAGGCTATTCGTAATATCTGAACAGGCCGCCTTTCGACTCCACATAGCTTATCATCTCACGGAAGACTGCGTTATGGCTGAGCGTCTCAACGTTACCGGTCATTATCATCTGACGGCGCGCACGGGTCATGGCCACGTTCAGCTTGCGGTCTATGATGCGTGCGTCGTCCATGAAGCAGTTGGCTGCAAGAAACTCAAGCTGCCACCTGTTCTGCACCGTGAACGAATAGATTATCACGTCGCGCTGGCTGCCCTGATAGCGCTCTACGGTGTCTATGGATATGTCTTCAAGCTCCTTTATCCCGGTTTTCTCAATCTCCTTGCGTATCACGGCTATCTGATTGCGGTAAGGCACTATTACGCCCACGCTCTTGGATGCGCAGAAACTGCTGCCGAGCATGGAGTAAAGACGGCTCAGAAGGTCGGCCACTATGGTTGCCTCGCTTGTGTTCACCTTGTCGGACACATCGGGACGGCGGCACGGCTGCGACGGAATGAAGATCATGCGGTGAGTGCGCAGCAGCGTGTCGAGCTTGTCTGTAAGGCCTGTGTCGGCATAATTGAGCGACGTTTCCTTCTGATGCTTCAGCGGAACAGGCTCGAGATGCTCGCTGGCGTAGAACTCACGGCAGGGGAACTCTGCCACGTCGGGGTGCATACGGCCGTGACGGCGCAGCACACCTGTAAGCTCTGTGCGGCAGGCGGCGCGCTCCGTGCGCAGCAGACGCTCAAAGAGCGAGTTGCGACAGTTGTCGAGTCCGATGGCACGCAGCGCCTCGCTGCTCACAGCCGACTCGGTTTCGCTCTGAAGCACCACAGCCGGCAGCTGCTTATGGTCGCCTACAAGGATAAAGCGGTCTATGCTGCAACGCGTGCGCAAGCCGCCTTCGTGGTCGTGGGCGGCAAGCAGACCGATAAGTCCCGGCTCGAGTATCTGCGACGCCTCGTCGACAATGGCCAACGAGAAGTGCTTCAGGCTGAACACGAAAGGCCGCGACATGAGCATTGACGTTGTGGCGGTGATGATGCGCACCGAGGCTATGCGCTCGCGGATGTCGGACAGACGGGGACAGTTGCGCACAGCCTCGCCAATAAGACGATGCTTGAAACGGCGGTCGCAGCTGTATTCGCTGCCCAGCCTCAGATAGTCGAGCGAGGCGTCTTCGAGCATTGCGCATATCTCATCTACGGCCCTGTTGGTGTATGCCATGAGCAAAACCGACGCACCGGGGCGCGTAAGTTCCTCTTCAACCATAAACCTCAGAGCCATTGATGTCTTGCCCGTGCCGGGCGGACCGACGAGCAGATAATAGTCGGATGCCTGCATTGCGCCCAGCAGTATGTCGTCGTAGCTCGGGTTATAGCTCTTTGTGAGCCTTACGCTTTCGTTTCTGCGAGGGGCACGCTGACCGAGAAGCAGACTGCGGCGGTCGTCGGGAGCAGTTACAAACTCAAGCAACGCGCGCGCTCCGCTGCTGCCCGAAGCGTCTGTTCCGGCATGCTCTACGGCATATACCATTGCCTTATGCATGTCGTCGGGCATATCCTCTGGATGCTGAACCTGCAGAACGTCGGGGTTCTGCTGTCCGTCTGTCAGCACCACTGTTATCTCGTCGGTGTGCAGCTCGTCGATGTTTCCCTTGTAAAGTATGGCGTTGCGCACATCGGGAACGCTGTCGGCACGATACTGATAGAGATAAATCATGTCGCCACGGCGGAAGTTTGGCAAGAAGCCCTCGCCCTGTCCGGGCACGGAGAGCGTTATGCGGTCGGGCACGGAACTGCCTTCGGCACACTCCTTGGCCTTTATCGTCAGACCGGTGTATATGTTGCCAGTCTCCAGCTTTTCTGCCAGCGGCATGTTCCAGAGGTCTGCCGAACAGCTCGTTACGCCTTCCTGCGAACCTACCTTGCCGAGGAGCTGCTCGCGATATACGAACGTCATCATGCGGCAGAAATACTCGCGCTCAAGCGGCGGCATGGCTGCCAACGGTCCCGTTACGGCCTCTATCTGCGGCAGAAGGTAGCGCTGAAAGAACGACGAAGCGGTCTTTGTGGTGTTGAGCGTGGCGGGCGTAAGTTCGGGCAGCACGCTGTCGAAGCCGTCGAGGGCTATGTCGAAGTCGGCAGCGACAATCTTGTTGCGCAGACTGATGGCCTCAGCGAAGAGCTTGCGATAGAAGGCTACGGCAAGGAAGCCCTGTGCCGGGGGATACTTTGAATAGAGCAGACGGATGTCTGTCTTGTTGAAACCAAGATTGAAGTTGTATCTCAGCACGCCGTAATAAAGCAACAGCTGAACATAATGCGGCTCAAGCTGCAGGCCCTTGCCGCCCGACTGTGCGGCGCGCTCTATGTTGAGGTTGCGCCCCGACTTCTGCTCAACAAGCAGACGGAAGTCGGTGGTCATGAGGTCGACACGGCCCTGAAGGCCAAGACGCTCGCAGACGAACGACGGCTCGAGCACAACACGACTGCGGTCGTATTCGCCGAACATGCCCGTAACGGCGGCGTTGATATTGGATGACTGCACGGCGGCGTTAGCCTTGAACACGGCAGGATTGAAGTCGGTGCAGGTTGAATATTCGAGAGCCTTCTCGCTGAAACTCGACTTCAGCGTTGACGCCATATTGTAGGTGCCGCGACTGTTGATAATATCGTCGAGCACGCTGCCGGCAAGATTACCGAGGAGTATTGCCTGACTGTTGGCGCGCGGCTTCATTCGGTCGAGGGTGTATATCAGCGGATGATGGCCGTACTCCTTAAAGCATGCGGCTATTGAGCTGATGTCGATAAGATAGTCTGGCTCTACGATAACGAGCGAAGGCACGATGACGTCGCATTTCACGTCGCCCTCGCTGCCGCTGTATGTGCATGAGCCTTCGAGCTTGCAGTCGAGCAGGTTAAGCTGCATTCCCTCTCGCAGCAGTTCGGAGAGATAAGTGAGGTCGTCTGCCGTATAGTCGGCAGCAAGCATGGCTCCGCCGAGCACGTCTTCGGCCGACACATAGATATATTTGTCGTCGAACCCTCTTACGATACATCTCACGTATCTTACGTCGGTGCCTTCGGCCTTGGTGTAAGGCTTGCGCTCGGCAGGCAGCACACGGAGCAGCTCGCCCGGCACGTCGGTGCCCGTAACGGCAGAGATGAAGCGGCTGAGGGCGCGCATGTCGTAGAAGAAATCTTCGCGCGAGAGCGGCTCACTGCTGTTGGTATGGCGGCGCATGGCCTGAACTGCAATCCAGTCGGGCAGCTTGACATTATGCCTCTTGCACAGATAGTCGACCTGCGAAAAGAGGTTACCGAAGGCCTGTCCCGTGTCGCGCAGTCCCTCATGACAGGTCAGCACCAGCGTCTCGTGCGCCATCTTGTTGACGCTCTTAGCATCGGCAGTATCATAAAGGCGCGTAAGTTCTAAAACGCGAGAAAAGAGTTCACTATTAACGTCTTTATAATTCACAATTCACGATTTTATAATTCACGTTTATAATTCATAATTAGCTAATGCCGAACTTGTGTTTCACAATTTAAACGAGACATCACCCTATATCGTATATTGTTATAGAATGACACCCGCTCAATTATGAATTATGAATTGTGAAACGAAGTTCGGCATTAGCCAATTATGAATTATCATTGTCCTCCCAGCCTGCTGAAAAATTCTATTATCTCTTCCCAAGTCTTGAAGGTGTCGCTTCCAAACTTGATTAGCGTGCCCATAAAGTCGGCTGCGCCATACTCTTCTGACGGGTCGATGAGGTAGTCGCCGTAGATAAGGTCCTTGCGGTTGGTGAACACAAGGTGCTGCCATGCCGGAACGTTTACCACGTCTTCAGCCCAGCGCATCACTTCGGCAATGTATTCAGGATTGTAGGCAGGCGACGGAGCAACGATATACATGGCGTAATGCTCAAAGAGATAGCGGAACGCCTTCATAGCGCTCGACATCTGATTGCCGCGTGCGTCGCGCAGCGTGTCGATGCTGACGTATATTATAGGGCGCTCGCGATGCTCCTGTCTGTCGTCTATCCACTGCACTACGGGCAGCACAGAGTGGAGCAATATCTTGTCGTTCATGCGGTGCTCGCCGTGAAAGCTGATGGCGTTGCGGTAGTGCTGCGAGAACAGGTCGCGCGTATGCACCACGGGGTCTTCGTCGCCGAATAGTCCGTAAACCCTGTCGCGGCTCTCCTCCTCGGTTACGCCGGCAAAGCATTTGGCGGTAATCTCCTTATATTCCTCCACGAGAGCCTTGGTTACGATAAACTCCTGAACACCGTCCTGACGGGGATTAAGAAAGGTGTTCTTGCCCAGCATGCCGTGCTTCAGCATGGTGTCGCCCATCTGGAAGGCAGGGTTTACCAATATGCGGTCGTATCCGTAGAGCATCTCGGCATACATTCCGCCCATCGACGTACCGATAATCAGGTCGGGATTTTCAGTCTCGCAAGTATGGTGAAGCAGGTCCATGGCCTCGGCAGGATGCAGCGGCAGGTCGGGAGCCACTACGGTGGCGCCGGGCAGCATCTCGCGAATCTTGACGACAGTGCCCGACTGTCCCGATGAACTGAAACCATGAACATAAAGGATTTTCTTCCCCTTCATTATCTCGGGGAACTGTATAGCATAATTATTTTCCATTGTTTTTGCAAGCTATAAGGATGTTACTCTGACGGGATGCAAAGTTAATGAAAATATTTCTCACGGAGAAAGGCGCGGCAGGGATAAAGGTTTAAAAAATCGGAACGCCGGCGGACGAAATGCGAAATGCCGTCTTTTGCATTGCGAAAGGTAACCTTTCAGGCTGCAAAAGGTGGTCTTTTAGAGGATAAAACATGACCTTTTGCAACGCATTGAATATCAAGAGGTTACAAAGGCGGATAAAAGACAGGCGAAAACAGGGTTGAAAATGTGTTTTGACCATTATTTACGCATCTTCATCATGACTTACCGACAAAAAGAAAAGGCACGCCTGACATACGATGCCGGGCGTGCCGTTGATGTGTGATGCGCCACGAGGGGTGCATGCTGTTGCATGATTTAGCGCACGATAACCTTCTTGATTGTGCCGTCGCTCATACGGATTATGTTGATGCCGCGCTGCGGAGCGTTGAGCATCTTGCCGTCGAGCGTGTAGCGGCCAGTTTCCTCAGCCTTGACGCCTTCAACGGCATCAATGTCTGTAGCCTCAGTTACTTCTACGCTTACAACGGTCTCAGCCAGTTTGCCGTTAGAGTTGACCTGGATGGTTATGTCTGCCTTGCCAGCCTTGAGCGGAGTTATCACGAGGTCGCCGTCGGCCATTTCAGCCTTCAGCACTTCTTCGTCGCTCACCTCCTTGACGGTCTTCACGATGGCAGCGTCCATGTTGTCGGCGTCGGTAGCCACGTCTTTCAGCGAAACGGTGGTGCCGTCCTCGGTTGTAAGACTTACGGGGTCGATGTCGGCAACGACAGGAGCCTCGTTGTCGGGGAATACCGGAAGCGACGGGAACCAGTAGTTGCTTATCATTGAATACTCAGCTATCTGCTTGCCTTCGTTGTCATATTTGCGCACAACGTAGGTCGGGTCGCCGTAGCCTTTGTAGAGGCTTACTACGGCTTCGTCGGTAACAGGGTCTATGCGGAACGAGCATCCGTAGATCTGCCAGCCGTCGGGGTCGTCGTTATAGTCGATGAACGTGCTGAAGGTGTTGCTGTCGATGTCGTATTTATAGACAGTCTTGCCGCTGAACCAGCTGCTGTTTCCGCCGTTCCAGTAGAGCACGTTGTTCTGCTTGCTTGCGCAGAAGCAGTCGGGTGTCCATGCATACCATGAGTTTGCCGGACCGAAGATGCCTTCGGGACACTCTATGATGGTCTGCTCGAGCGTTGCTGGATTGAGCTTTACGATGCGTGTGTCGGCCTGGCCTGAACCTGACGATGCAGCCAGACTGAGCCACAGGTTGCCGTCTTTCGACAGTACCACAGAGCCGAAGCCCCATCCTTCGGGAGCCTCAACGGTCTGCTCTACCTCGTCGGTTGCGGGGTTGATTACGAGCAGTCCGTTCTTCTGATGAACGGCAAACACGCGGTCGTTCACGCGCACCATGTTGCCAATCTGTCCGCCGTAGAGCTGCTGATACGGGTCGTCGCTGTCAGTTCCGGCTCCGCCTACGCTGCCCGTAATCTCCAGCTTGTCGAGGTCGAGAACGTAGATGCCGTTGCTTGTGCCTACGTATGCCTTGTGCTCGTCCACTCCGAGGAAGCCGCGGCCGTCGGCAATGCTTGAGCCATTATCGTCAACGGCAATGTTTTCTATCTGCTTCAGCACCTTCATTGTCTTGGCGTCGCAGATGGTTATGCGTCCGCCCATGATGCTTGCGCCCGGATCTTTGGGCTGCTTGGCTATGATGAAGAACTTGTCGCCGTAGATTGCTCCATACTGCACGGTGGCTCCAAGCTCAACGCCGGGATTCTCCTTCTGCACCACGCGGTAAACCCATTCGCCCTCGTCTGTGAGGAAGTTTACGGTAGAGTTCTGGTGGCCATACCAGTCTTCGTTCACGATGAATGTGCCTTTGGTGTAGTCAACCAGCACGGGCTCTGACGTCAGCGCAGGCAGATAATACAGCTCGCCAATCATGTTGCCCATGTTCATGTCGCTCATGTCTCTCACGGCCGACCATCCGTCAACACATCCGTCGACAAGTTTGCGGCCCGTTGCGCCCACGTTAGAGTAGCCGAACGCTTCGCCCGGAGTGTCGCACACCCAGTAAGACAGGTAGCCGTCATACCAGCCTGAGAACCAGAGGTCGTCCTCGTCGGCCGACACATAGCTGTCAAAGTCGTAGCTGGTGGTGTGCAGCAGTCCGTCCTCATCAGGCTCCACGGCCTCGCCGTTCTTTGTTATGCTGAATCCGTCGCCGTCAAGGTCGTAGCCCACACCGCCGATGGTGGTGCCGTAAGGAGTGTTGCCATAAACGAGAACGATGAAGTTAGGGTCGTTCTTTGCTATGTTGCAGAGCATTGCTGCACCCGTGCCGTCGGCCTCGTCGGTCCAGCGGTAGCCCCACACATAGAGGCGTTCCTCGCGGCTGTCGTTCCATTTGATGACGAGCGCGGCCTGCTTGTCGCCCTCGCCTATCCAGCGTGTAATCTTAGAGAAGTCGACATCGCACGTGTTGTCGGTGGCCGACATCATTACGGTTCCGTTCTTGATGTTGCGCGGAACGCCCTGCACCTTTATTGTCTGGGCAATGGCAAACACGCCCGACAGCAGTGCAAACAACAATAAGTAAATCTTTTTCTTCATAAAGAACTTAACTTTTAAAAATTAAACATGTTTGTTATTTATTTGTCTGTTTTGCTCGTCTTATGGTCAGGGGAGCCGCATTGGGCTGCATGTCGGCCTGCACGTGCAGGTCTTGCGCACGCGAAATCTCGGTAGAGGTCTCGCCCACCCATCCGCAATACTGGTTTACGCCGGTGTAGACACGTATGAAGTCGGCGCCCGGCAGACTGACTTTGTTCCCCTGACTGTCCACAGCCCAGCCTATGTCGAAGCTGTTAAGGCCGATTGAGTCGTTGGGATGATTGTCGGCATAGCCCCACGGATATGAGTAGAGAACATAGTAAGAGCCCCATCCGCTCACGTCCTTGCCGTTGTCGGGCAGGCGCGTTCCGCTGAACGTAAGCTCGTCGGCATCTATCCATTCGGGATAATAGCTCTGCGTATGGTACATGTTCTTATATATATGTCCGCTGTTTCCGCGGTTGTCTTTCCATGGTATGTAGAGCGTGTCGGTGAGCGTTCCCGACGCGTCGGGAACAGGATCGTGCTCCACCGGACGGCAGTAGGTTATGCCGTAGTTCTTTATCGTGGCGCTGTTGTTATATTCGCTGCCGGCAAGCTCATACCATTCGTCGTCGTCAGGGCGTCCGTTCATGTTGCGGTCGAACGCCACCATCACTATGCCCGGCTCGCAGTTGCCGCCCCGCTGCTCGGCATATCCGGGTATGTCGGAGTAGAACGAGTTGCCTTTTATGTAGAAGTCTTTCTCGCCCGGCACGTTTACCACGGTGTGGTCGAAGGCAAACGTAACGTAGCCTCCATAGGCTCCGAGGGTTATCATCACGTCGTTCACGAGGTCGTCCTCGGCCTTCTGCCTCATTGTTTCAGTGTCGTCGCCAGGCTCATAGATTGGCATTGTGTTGACAAACTGGCCCGGAGCGGGGCAATATTCATACACACTTGCCGTATAGGGACTATACTCCACTTCCTCGTGAAGCACCGTAACGGGAAACGTCTGCTTATATCCGCGCCCGCCGTCGTCAAGTTCGAAGGTAATCACATACTCGCCTTCGTGCTGCGCGAGGAAGATATACTCGCGCTCGGTGGAAAGGAGCGAGTCGGCGCCCGATGCCGTCCTGACGGTCCATCGGTAAGAGTCGCCGGTGTAGGCAGGGGCAAGTCTGAGCTTCTTCATGCGCTCTATGTAGTAATAGTCGTCAAGACCCGAACTGACATTCTCGGCGTCGCGTTCGCACGAACACGGCAACACAGCCGCCACAACAACGGCAGACATGACCGAAAGGCGCACTATATGATGTTTTATTCTGTTCATAATGAATTATTTTGAAGAACCTTTTATGAAGCACATGTGGGCAGGAATGTCGCCCGTGCGCACGCTCCACTTGTGTTTTCCTTCTTTCGAATAGCAGTGAAGCACGCCGCTCGACACGTAGTTTTTGGCGTCGGTGATGTATATGTCGCCTGTGTCGGGGTGTATGCTGATGCCATACGGAATGGTGATGTCGGCCTGAGTGCCGTCGGTTATGAACGAGTCGCTCACGCGCTGCATCGTCTCCGTGTTTATTATTCCGTAGGTTATGGTGTTCTGCTGGGTGTAGTTGTTCCACTCGGTGCTGTAGTAATAGAGCGAGTCGCCGCTGATGCAGAAGTTCGAGCAGGGAATGTTGAGCGTGTCGGTAACTTCCATCTCGTTGCGTCCGCTCTTCTTCTGGAGCACGTAGAGATTAGAACTTATTGTTTCATAGTCGCCGCGCGACGTAACCCAAAGCCGTCCGTGGCTGTCGGCCCTGATGCGGTGGAGGTTGATTCCTACAGGTATCTTCTGCATCTGCCTGAACCCTTCAAACTCTATCACCGACACGGTGTTGTCGTAGTTGGGCGCCATATAACCGCCGGAGTTGGCCACATAGAGGTATTCGCCAAGCACTTCAAGCTCTTCGGGCTGGTAGCCCACGGTGCATTTGTCCACCACCTTGAGCGTGAGCGTGTCCACCTTGTAGACCGCACCCTTAACGGCGTTGGGATTGTTGAGCTGAACGGGACCGACGTAGGAGCTGACGTAGGCGTGACCGCGGTAGAAGTTTACGTAGCGGCAGTTGGGTATGTCCACCTGAGATATGCGCACCCCGGTGCGTGCGTCGAGCACTTCCATCTTGTTGGAGCAGTTGACCACGACGTAGAGTTTTGAGCCGTAGACACGTATGTCGTTGCCGACGTCGCCAAGTTCTTTTATGACATGGGGATTGCGCTCGGCATAGAGGTTGCGCACATAGTAGCCCTGCACGAAGTCGAGATAGTCGAGCGTGCACTTGTTGCTGCCCATGTTGCCCTCGTTGAGCAGGTACATGCCTACGACATCGCTGCCTTCGGGCACGGTTACGGGCAGTATGTCGTACTCCGTAGGCACCACGACCTCGTCTTCGCGGCATGACGACAGCAGGACAGCCGACAGCAGGAGGATATACAGAAAATGTATGTTGTGCATCATAATTCAAAACTTAGGGTAAGACGATAGTTGCGTTTGGGCATGGGATAGTTGAGTATCACGTCGTAGTCCTGGCTGAAGAGATTGTTCACTTCGAGCTGAACCTTGGCCGAATAGCGGCTCCAGCGGAAGCTGCGCGCAATGGAGATGTCGCTCGTGTACCACGGCTGCGTGTGGTTATACACGATGTTTTCCTGCTGATTGTAGCGCTCGCCGGTATAGATAAAGCTGTAGTTAAGGCTCCATGAGCGCCATGTTGCCTGAACGATTGCCGAGCCGCTGTGCCATGGGATGTAGGGTATCTGGTCGCGATAGTAGGTGTCGGCCGGACTGGTTACGTCGATTGCTTCCTGATAGGTGTACTGAAGTTTACCGGTGATGTAGAGGTCGCGCAGCGGATTGAGCGTGAGCGAGCCGGTCAAGTCGACGCCGGTGATGCGCACACGGCCAAGATTGAGCATGGTCCAGCGGAACTGCGCGCCCTTAGGATAGGCCACAATCTTGTCGCGGACGAAGTTGCGGTAAGCATCGGCATGAAGGCTCCATTCGGTCAGGAAGCCGCTGCTGCGGCGACTGTCGTAGGCAAAACCGATGTTGTATTGGGTGGTGTATTCGGGCCGCAGCTGCGAGTTGCCCATGTCGGCATAGTAAAGATCGTTGAACGTCGGCATGCGGAAACTGCGCTTGGCAAAGGCGCGGAGCGTAAAATCAGAGCTGCCGAAGGGCGCCCACGACAGAAAGAAGGCGGGAGTAAGCACGGTCTTGTCGCCTGCCGACTTGGCCAGACGGGTGCGGTCGTGAACGTAGTTGAGCACAAGGCTGCCCTGCATCTTGACGCGGCCGAGGGTAATGGCGGTGGCTGCCGAGAGGAAATGGTGCCAGCGGGTGGGATAAACGAAGCCGTACATGTCGGCATCCATCGTGTTCCACTGCACGTCGTAGGCAGCCGAAACGTCCCAGAAGTTGGTGATGTTATACAGATGTGACGACGACAGATACAGCTCCTTCTGCCGGTAAACGTTGTCGATCATCATCACGGTGGTGTCCTTGTTGACATATTTGGTGAGATAATAGGCATACTTGGCCATCAGACGGGTGTGATAACGGCTGCCGAAATCTTTCTGTATTGAGCCTTGCACAAACGAGTTGTTGTCCCAGATGCGCTCGCCGCGGCGCCACACATTGTTGACAATGGCCCCCGGCACGCCGCGCTCCGAGGTGTAGTTGTATGCCTTGAGCATCCACTCGCCGCCGCTGATGGTGCCGAACAACGCGCCTTCCATGCGCGTGGCGCGCACGTCGCCGTTCTGTCTCACGGCGGTGGTGTCGTACATTATCTCGTCGGTCATGACGGCCTTGCGGCGGTAACGGAACTTATACTTGCCGCTGCTGCTGAGCCACTCGCCGCTGAACGACGCCGACACCTTGTCGGAAAGGCGCAGCTCTATTAGCAGGGCGGGGTTGACAAGGTCGAACGAACCTGTCTTCAGCGTGGCCTTGAGATGATAGTTGGTACTGTCGGCAAACACGGGGCGGCGCGTCCACATGTATATGGAGCCGGCCGAATTGAAGTCTTTTGCCGACTGGAAAATCTGACTCTTCTGTCCGTTGTAGAGCGATATGGCCTGCATGTTGTCGAGCGAGAACATGCCGAGGTCCACCTGTCCGTTCTGCGCGTTAGACAGCTGTATGCCGTCGTAGAACACTCCCACGTGGTTGGTGCCCATGCTTCGTATGTTGACGGTCTTGATGCCGCCCACTCCGCCGTAGTCTTTCAGCTGCACGCCGGCAAAGAACCTGAGCGCGTCGGCCACACTCAGGCTGTTGAGCCGCTGCAGTTCTTCGCCCTTAAGCTGCTGCGACGGAATGACACTGCGCTGGCTGTTGCCCAGCACTACCACTTCGTTAAGTCTCTGCACACTGTCGAGACGGCTCACATGCTTTTGCGCATAGCCCGTAAAGACAGCCATGCACAAGAACATAATGGCTAATCTTTGTTTCATAAAAAATTAAGAATGCTCTCCTGAAGCCTAATCCACGAGGCTGCGGAAGGTTATTAAAACAGCAAGGCAGGTCTTCTGACTTACCGCCCGGATGCGAACGCCTTCCCGAAAAAATGTCAGTGGCTTCATTGTTCGCACCCCGATATAAGGGCGGATTACAGCAGCGGGTCTGTCCGGGATTCTCACCCGGTTCCCTTTTAATCGCCATACGGCGAACCGTTGCGTGGGCAAAGTTAAGTGTTTTTATGTTAACGGCACCATGTTTTTACATAAATGTTTTAAATTTAACATATCGGCAGGTAAACAGCGAGTTGACAGACATGACGGCAAAGAACATCGGCACAAGGCACAAGAACCACTGCCGGAACATGGACCAAGACACAGGGACAGAAAGGCGGAAAGCAACAGGACGAAAGGTCTGCTGACGCCAAAGAAAAGGCATGGCGAAAGCAGCATGAATGTAAAAGGCCACCTTTTGCGATGTAAAAGGTATCCTTTTAGGCTGCAAAACATGGTCTTTCAGGAGCCAAAAGACCACCTTTTGCAAGGCACTGAATATCAATACATTATGAAGACACATAAAAGAAGGTCTGTATTACCGCAAAACCACCACGCACACAAACCTTAAACGGATTGCCCGGACAGTGTTTATCTGTGATGCATTCCTCCCCCGGAAACATCTATGCGACAAAGACTGACACAGGCGTGTGTAACGGCGAACGAAAACAACAAAGTTTTTTGATTTGGATTTGCCTTAAAATCCTTATCTTTGCATGACAACAAACATGAAATAAGCTATTTATGCATAAAAAGGCAATATATATAATGATGCTGGTTGCGGTGCTGCTTGCGTCATGCAGTTCACCCGGAAGAAAGGCGCTGGAGCTAAGCGACAATATGCTGAAGACAGCACCGGAGAGGGCATTGGCCATACTGGACTCTATAGAAAATGCCGGCGGACTGAACAGGGAAGAGCAGCTGCACCTGGTATGGAACCGGGCTATGGCCCATCAGATAATGGGGATGTCTCTGGCTGAGGACGAACAGCTGCCGGAGGCCATCATGCACTATCGTGAAGAGGCCGACAAGCAAACAGACAGCTATCTTCTGGAGGCATCGTACCTGAACTGGAAAGGCAAGAGGGCTGACGCCATAAACGTCCTAAACAAAGGGATTGGCAAGATTAAGGATTCAACAAAACGGGTTAAGCTGATGGCCGAACAGGCAAGACAGCTTGAGCTTCAGCGGGAATACAGCAAGGCTGCCGAGGTGATGGAAAGGGCGCTGGAACTTAATCCGACGAAACGTGACAAAGCAATATTGAACTATAAGATAGGACTGAACCTTTCGTTAGCGGGAGACACTCAGTCGGAACACTTTTACAGCCAAAGCGTAAGGATGGCCACGGAGAACGGCGACACGGCCATGGCGTGTGAGTTTCTGCGCAACTATGCCGACTATCTGGCAAACAACGGAAAGTATCGCCAATCTAACAACGTTTACCGCGAGATAAGCCGAATGATGCCGCAGATGGCAGGCCTGTCGGCCATTCAGATGGCCATGGCAGGAAACTATATCAATCTGCACCTGCCCGACTCTGCGCGCATCTGCAACGAAAAGGCCATAGAGAGCGAAGCGAGACTTGAGGCAAAAGGCTTTGACGACATTTCGCGCAGGATGGTGATAGAGCTGGAGCGCTGCCTGTTAGACTACGGGGACGGAAAGCCCGTATCTTATGTTGGCTTATCCCGGTATTGCGACTCGATAACTGCCGACATGCATGCCAAGGAGAGCACCCTGGCAAGACGGCAGGAAGCGAAGGAGCGCCTGCAGTGGGCAAACCATGAACTGAGACTTGACAGACAGCGTATGGGATGGATGCTGGCGGCAGCCGTGCTGTTGCTTCTGCTCGGCGTGGCTGGCGGATGGATATATTACAGAAACCGACTAAGCCGGCTGGCAGAAGCCGAAAACAGCATAGACACGCTGAAAAGGATGCTGAAAGAGACGCAGACTCAGGCGGAAGAAACACCTGAAGAAAAGCAGCAGAAGAGTGAAGACGACGCCTTCTTCAAGAAAATACTTTTGCAGCAACTTGGAATAATACGCATGGTGGCAAGCACCCCGACCAACCATAACCAGGCTCTTCTGAAACGCATAGCCGGCATCAGTGAGGGCAAGATTCAGACAGACAGCCTGCTTGTGTGGCCTGATCTTTATCTTGTAATTGACCGTCTTTATGACAACTTCCACAACAGGCTTACGGAACGATACGGCAATGTGCTTACGGAAAAGGAGATACAGATTGCCTGCCTGTTGTGTGCCGGCTTCTCAACAAAAGAGATTGGCGTAGTAACACAGCAGTCGGATGCCACGATTTATGTCCGCAAGACTTCCATCAGGAAGAAGACCGGGGCTGCCGAAGGACAGGACATCGTGTCCTACATCAACGGCATTAAGGCCGATTAAGACGCGGCAGGACGACATTTAGATTTACAAAAAGCGTAACCACTGATATTCAGCAGGTTGCGCTTTTTTCATTAAGACTTTTTATTTGCCTGTTTAGTCGTTGTAAGGTTCTTCTTCGCCGTAACTTTGCATCGTCAGAAGCTTAAATCCATAAAGGGTGCATAGGTCATATTGTCATGACGCCCGGCCTCTGACGGCAAACCATAATATCAACAAAAGGGAGAAGAACCATAATGAGAAAGAGCAGATTTGTAAAAACAACAGGCAGCCTGTTGGTCATCATGCTTATTGTGCTTGCATCAGCCGGACAACTGCATCTGCCCGGACACGGCAACAGGACCAACAGAAGTTTTGAAGAGGCGGTAGTAAGCCATGTGCAGACCACACTTGCCAAGGGAGAGAAGATAGAACTCGGCAGCAGATTCTTATGTAAAGACTATAAGGAAAACGGCGAGCTGCGTTTCGCCTGCAACGTAACTTACTGTGTGGTTTCAGAAAATGGCGTAAAAGAAATGCATACAGCCCATGTGGTATGCAACGGAGATAAAGACAGAATAATTGAATGGAAGGAGATTGAGAAGCAATGAACATAAGGAAACGTTTCACATTGATTGTGGCAGCAGGCCTTGCCTTATCCTCTTTATCCGGCAAGGACATAAAAGGCCGTGTTACCGATAGAGACGGGGTGCCTATGGAATTTGTAAATGTGGTACTTCTTCATGATTCTGCATTTGTCGACGGAGTTATTACAGACGGCAACGGCTGTTTCTGTCTGTCATACGACGCAGCGCAGGGATTAAGGCTAAGACTGTCATACGTGGGTTTCGACTCAAGATATGTCGACATCACTCCTGACGGCGAACTGGGCGACATCAGAATGACGGCCTCAGCCAACACAATGCTGGAGAATGTGGTGATAAAAGGCAACGCCTCTAGAACTTATCTGAAGGGAAACGCTCTGGTAACGAATGTGGAGAACAGCATCCTGGCCAAGGCAGGAACAGCAAAAGATGTGCTCAGACAGATTCCAATGGTTGTTGAAACCAACGGCAATCTGGAAATATTTGGCAAGGGGACGCCTGCCGTTTATATCAACGGACGTAAGATCAACGACTTGCAGGAATTATCAACACTATTGTCCGGCAATATCCGGAATGTGGAGGTGATAAGCAATCCAGGCTCATCTTATGCGGCAGATGCAAAGGCCGTTATACGCATCCGCACGAAAAAGCCACAGGGCGACGGATGGAGCGGCACGTTCAGGTCGGAAGACGGATTCAGACATTACTTTCAAAGTGGCAACATGATGAACCTTAAATACCGTGCAGGAGGTTTTGAAGTATTCTCCACCTTGACATACGATACGGGCAGAAGCAGAGAGAAGAAGTTTACAGACATGGCTACTGTTACAAAATCTGAATGGAACCAGCAGCTATCCACAGCCAACACCAGGCATTATAACGGTTTTTCAGGCAAATTGGGCTTTTCATGGACAATCAGCAGCGGCCATTACATAGGAGCCTTTTATCAGAACGAATATGCAAAGAATGAAATCAGGTCGTTTCTTGAAAGCGATGTGTCTGAAAACGGAACGTTTTATGACAGTTGGAGCACTGATGCCGACGACATATCGGAGAACACTCCAAGGCATGCGGCGAACATTTATTACAACGGACAGATAAACAAACTAAGCATCGACTTCAATGCCGATTACATCTGGAACAGAGGAACGCAGCACACCACCAATGAAGAGACAAGTCTGATGCAGGAAGACCGCTACATAACGACATACAGCAAACGCAAGACCAGCATGGCTGCCGAAAAACTGGCATTAAGTTATCCTATAGGGAAAGGTGTCTTGACATTGGGCGAGGAATATACAAGATCCAGCACAGACAGCCGCTTCAATACTGAATATGCCAACCTCAACAGCAGTCATTCAACGATAAATGAAAGCAATATAGCCTGCTTTGTTGAGATAATGCAGCAGTTAGGCCGGATAAACATCGGTGCGGGACTGAGATATGAACATGTAAACTATGACTATTTTGAGCATTCTCGGTCTGAAAACAACCTCAGCCGGACCTATAACAACATCTTCCCTTCATTCAATGCCAACACAAGACTGGGCGACCTGCAGATGTCGCTATCATATGGCAACAGGGTGGAAAGGCCGGGCTATTCGGCGCTGAATGCCAATGTTTCATATCTTAACAGAATGACATACGAGTCGGGCAATCCGCGCCTACAGCCAACAAGACTGCACAACCTGGAGTACAGAATGGTGTGGAGGAACTATTTTGCACAGGTGGCCTATACCTATTTTGACAATCCCATTGTAAATACCACCAGGCCATACAGCAACGACGGAGAGATAACCATCATTACTTATGAGAACTTCAGCAGGAGGCACTTCGTGCAGGCATTTATGGGCGGACAGTTCAGGCTTGGGATATGGCAGCCGCGTATAAATGTGGGAATGTTTACGCAGTCGTTTGACATTGTGGTCAACGGCAACAGCAAAAGCATGAACAAGCCCATAGGCATTGTGCAATGGCAAAATGCGATACATCTGCCAATGGACATCTGGCTGAACATCGACTGCCAGTTTACAACTGCGGGAAATGACAGAAATATCTATGCGGCACATTCTTCATACATAAATGCAAAGCTATACAAGGATTTTTGCAAGAACAGACTTAGCATGACACTTGAGGCACGCGACATATTCAACGGCTCACGCCAGAATCTTACTCTATACAACAATGCCGTAACCCTTAACCAAAAGAATTTCAGCGACATGCGATGCCTGATGTTCACACTGCAGTACAACTTTAACGTAACACGTGACAGATACAGAGGCACGGGCGCCGGCAACATGGAGAAAAAACGCTTATAAATATAAGGCAGAAGCCTTGTGTTTTTAAGGGTAAATCGTGACGGATGACACAGGAGCAGATTGCAGCAACGGCGAAACAGACGGGAAAGATTCAGGGCGGCGCGCTGCTGGAAAAACATTGCAGCATGCCGCCCTGAACGGTATGTTATTAAGAACTGAACAAAAGACCGTAAGCCGCAGATGAGGCAAGCCTGCGGATTTATCCCAGCGTGATGTTCTCTACGTCAACCCGCTCATGCAGGAAGAGCTGGGCCGACTCGCGGAACTTGTCGGTGTTCTCCGTGGTGAGATAATGGCACAAGCCGTTCTTTGTACACTTTGCCTCAATGTCGGGATGGCGCACAAAGTAGTCTTTTAGGCTGTTGGACACATACTCGCCCTGCGGAACAATCTTGACACCGCGCGGCGTATACTTCAGAATCTTGTTGAGCAGCAACGGATAGTGAGTGCAGCCGAGGATGATTGAGTCGATCTGCGGGTCGCGTATCATGAGGTTCTCAATGCGCTTCTTTACAAAATAGTCAGCACCCGGACCGTCGTACTCGTTGTTCTCCACAAGCGGAACCCACATTGGGCAAGGCTCGCCCGTAACGGTGATGTCGGGAAATAGCTTGTTTATCTCGAGCACATAGCTCTCGCTCTTTATTGTTCCCTCGGTGGCAACGATGCCCACGTGGCGGCTCTGAGTGATGCTGCCTATACACTCGGCCGTGGGACGTATGATGCCCAGCACACGGCGGTTAGGGTCGAGAGAGGGCAGATCGTTCTGCTGAATGGAACGCAGGGCCTTGGCCGAAGCCGTGTTGCAGGCCAGGATTACGAGATGACAGCCCATGCTGAAAAGCTTGATGACAGCCTGCCGCGTAAACTGGTAAACCACGTCGAACGAGCGCGCTCCATAAGGCGCACGTGCGTTGTCGCCAAGATAAAGATAATCATAGTGTGGCAGAATGTTGCGCATCTGATGCAGGATGGTAAGTCCGCCGTAACCCGAATCGAACACTCCTATAGGGCCTGGTTTTTCTGAAAGCTGCATAAGCACTGATATTTTATACGTTGAAGGCTGCCTGCAAATGCGCTGCTGACAAATTAAGCCGGTGGCACACGGGCATACAGCCGTGGAAATAAGGCCGGACCTGCCACACAAGGCGCACGGCTCCGGCCTGAAAAAGACATCAGCCACGCACGTCTGAGGCCATAAGGCAGAACCTCAAAGACATGCCGGCATGACAAATAACTGTACGGCATGCACGGCCTGAGCCGGCATGCTGCTATTTCTCCAAATATGTAAACATGTTGCGCACCAGCGAGCTTATGTCCTCACCGCTCGTAGTGTCGATATACGGCACGGCGTCGTTGTCGGTGTTGAGGATAAAGGCATATCCGCGCTCGCGGCCAACCTGACGCAATATTTCGTTAAGACGCTTCTTCAGAGGCGCATACATGTCGGCCTCGGCCTGCTCGAGCAGGCGGGCAGCTTCTTTCTTGAAAGACACGCTGTTGTTGAGAAGCTCCTGCAACTCATATTGTCTTTTCTTCAGAATTGAAGGCGCAAAGTCTTTCTGACCCTCAAGAAACGCCTCATATTTCTGGTTGAACTCTTCTTCAGAGCGCTTTGTCTCGTTGGCATACTGACGCTTAAGCTCAGCCAGACTCTTCTGCATGTCGGCATAGCCGGGCATGGCCTTGATGGCCTCGCTATAGCTTAAATAACCAAACTTAACCTGTGCGTCGGCAATGGCAGCCGGCAGGAGCAACAACAAAAAAAGAATAAGTTTCTTCATAGAGGCATAGTTAAAAAGTCAAAAGCGCCGCCTCCCAGATGGAAAGCAGCGCTCGTTATAGTGTTTAATTATTTCAGTTTATTCATTTCAGCTTTCACATCTGCCGTAACATCCTTGCTCAGAGTGTCGCTGATGTAAGGTATGCCGCCCGATACGTCCATGATGTAAACATATCCGCCGTTCTTGCCTACATTCTTTATGGCAGTCATTATCTTGGTCATGATAGGCTGCATCTTCTCCTGCTGAGCTTTCTGCAGAGCCTGCTGGTTGTCCTGCAGAGCCTGCTGATATTTCTGGAACAGCTGCTGCAGTGAAGCCTCTGTCTCCTGACGCTTTGTCTCGTTCATTGTGCTCTTTGTACGGTCATACTCGTCAGACTTTTTCTGAATTTCGTCCTGCATGGCCTTCATATCATTCTCATACTGCTTTGACTGAGCTTCAAGCTCGCCGCGGGCCTTGATGAATTCGGGAAGGCTCTGCATGATAGCCTGTGCGTCAACATGTCCGAACTTAGCGTTCTGGGCAAACAATGTCAGAGGTGCGCACAGCAACAACATTAAAACTAGTTTTTTCATTTCTTAATTGCAATTTTTATATTTAAATGTTTATTATTTGTCTGCAAAGATAATGCAAGCAGCGAGAACTACAAAATAAAAGAGTGTGAAATGCGCTTTTATTTTAATTTCAGGCGCCGGCCATATCTTGTTCAAACACAAGACATTAGTTAGAATAGCCCAACTTAGACAGCACTTCGTTGCTTATGTCTATCTTCGGCGAGCCGAAAATGATGCTTGTGTCTGACGCACGGTCGAGTATGAGCGAATATCCGCGCAGGTCGGCAATGTCCTTCACCGCGTTGTAGATTTCCTCCTGAATCGGAGTCATCAGACTGGTGCGCTTCTTGAAGAGCTCGCCCTCCGGTCCGAAATACTTGCGCTTAAGCTCGCTAGCCTCCTTCTCCTTGTTCATTATGGCCTCCTGGCGCTCCTTCTTCTGCTCCTGAGAGAGGAACACCACCTCGTTCTGATAGTTCTTGTACATGGTCTGAGCCTCTGTGTTGAGGGCATCCACCTCTGCCTGCCACTTCTTGGCCACCTGGGTGAGCTGCTCGTTGGCACGCTCATAGGCAGGGATGTTCTTCAGGATATACTCCATGTCGACAAGAGCAAACTTCTGCGCACTGGCCGTAAATGCAACGGCCAGCATGGCAAACATCATCAATATCTTCTTCATACTTTTTCTCCTTATTATAAATTAAACTGACAAAACCGACGTGACAGATACGCCTATATGTCCTGACGGCCAATTTATTAACTCTCTTTATCTTGACATTCGGCATCTAAGCCATTAGAATTCCTGTCCGAGGATGAAGTGGAACTGTGAGCCGCCGCGTGTGCCGAACACCTTGTCGAAGCCGTAAGCCCAGTCGATACCCATAAGACCTACCATCGGCAAGAAGATGCGGACACCGATACCGGCTGAACGCTTCATGTCGAACGGGTTGAAGTCCTTGGTGTCGTTCCATGCGTTACCTGCCTCAAGGAAGCCAAGACCATAGATTGTGGTGTTGCCGAGCAGGAACGGATAACGAAGCTCAAGAGTGAAGCGGTCGTAGGCATAGCCCTCATATCCGTAAGGAGTGAGGCTACCGTTGTCGTATCCGCGCAAGCCGATAGTTTCTTCGGCATAACCTGTTGAGTAGCCGCTCATACCGTCACCACCCATATAATAGGTTTCGAAAGGCGACTTCTTATACTTGTTGTAAGAACCGAGCAGACCGAACTCTACGCGGGTCATGAGCACGAAACACTTCTGTCCGTTGGTAAGTGCGGTATATGTCTTGGCGCGGAACTTCCACTTGTGATACTCAACCCAGCGGTATTTCTCCTGCTGCTCGGCTGTGTATGTCGGCGACTCCGGATTGACGGCAAGGTTCTTGTAGTCCTTATGATCGAACGCTGACCAAGGCGGAGTGATTGTGAGCGATGCCATGAACTCTGAACCGCGGCGCGGGAAGAGCTGGTTGTCGGTAGATACACGCGACAGGGTGATGCCCAGGTTAAGGTTGTTACAGTTACCGTTGGTAACGATAAAGTACTGCCAGTTCTTCAGCATATAGCGCTGGTAGGCCAGCTCGACAGACAACTGGAAGTAGTCGTCAGGCCAGCGCAGACGCTTACCCCATCCCACTGACACACCGAGCAGCTTGACATACTTGTCGGGGTCATAGAAGTTTTCATAATAATTATTGTAACTGTTTCCGTAACCGTAAAGGTAGTTATAATAATTATTCATGTAGGCGCTGTTGTAATAGTTGCTCGACACGTCGGTCTGCTTAGAGAAGTAAGCTCCGACGGTGAACTGTATAGGACGCTTTCCGCCGAACCAGTTGGTTGAGTAAGATGCGTTGTACGACTGATAATACGTACCGTTGGTCTGCGCTCCGATAGAAAGCACCTCACCGTCGCCGACGGGCAATATGCCGCGGTGCTCCTTATTCTTGTTGAAGAGGTTGGCCATTGAGAAGTTGTTGAGCTTCAAGCCGATACGTCCGATGACACCGGTCTGTCCCCAACCGAGCGAGAACTCAACCTGGTCGTTAGACTTCTGAACAAGATCCCAGTTGATGTCAACGGTTCCGTCTTCATAGTTAGGTCTTACATCCGGATTGATCTGCTCAGGGTCGAAGTGTCCCATAGACGCCATTTCACGTGCCGAACGCATCAAGGCTTCCTTCGAGAAGAGGTCGCCCGGCTTTGTTCTCAGCTCACGGCGCACAACGTTTTCATACACACGTGTGTTACCGTTGATGCGCACACGGCTGATGTGGGCCTGGTTGCCCTCCATGATACGCATCTCAAGGTCGATAGAGTCGCCAACGATGTTCACCTCGGTAGGCTGCAGATTGTAGAACAGATAACCGTTGTTCCAGTACTCATTGCCCACAGCGTCGTCGTCTTCAGAGAGTCGCTTGTGCATGAATTTCTGGTTATACACATCACCCTTCTTCATGCCGAGCAGACGGCTCAGATAGTCGGTTGAGAACACGGTGTTGCCCACCCATGTTATGTTTCTTATATAATATTTCTTTCCTTCGTCCACCTTCAGATAAATGCTGACATGCTTGTCGTCAACGTTCCATACGCTGTCTTCAACGATGGTGGCGTCGCGATAGCCAAGTTCGTTATACTTGTCTATAAGGTTCTGCTTATCAGTCTTATATCGTTCGGGGGTATATTTCTTCGATTTAAGGAATGTCGACAGCTTGCCGGCCTCGTGTGTCTTGGTGAAGGCACCCTTTGTGAACAGTCCGCCCTTAATCTTAGAGTCGCTCAGGTTCTTGTTGCCCTCAATGATAATCTGGCGCACCTTCATCTTCTCCTTCTTGTCAATCTCGACGTCAAGTATCACCTGATTCTTAGCCGTTACGTCGTCACGCTGGCGTATGTTTATCTCAGCATTCTTATAACCCTTGTCGTCGAAATAGTTTTTGGCCAGCAGCTCAGCACGGTCTATCATGTTAGGCGTAATCTGGTTGCCCTTAAGAAGTCCGAGCTTTGTCTCAAGGTCCTCGCGTTCCGACTTCTTCACACCTATATAATTAATGGTTGACACACGCGGGCGCAGAGCCAGATAGAAGTGCAGATAGATTTTGTCGCCTACAATAGAGTCGGCCGCAATCTGCACGTTTGAAAACAGTCCGTGCTTCCAATAGCGCTTCACTGCCTCTGTAATCTCCTGACCCGGAAGCTCTATTTTCTGGCCGACGGTAAGGCCCGAAATACCCGTAAGCATATAATCTTCGTAACCTTCCACGCCTGACACAGCAATTCCGCCGATAACACCGGAACGCGGAGTGCCCGCATAAGAGATTTCAGGATTAACAATCTTTTCCTGCGCTACAGCCCCAATGCTGAAAAGCAATGCAGCGAGCAGTGTCAAGCATCCTATTATTCTGTTCATCTTATATGTCTGTTGTCTTGAATATTAATTATCGTTTTCAACTTGTTCTTCGGTCTTGCCGAAGCGTCTCTGGCGCTTCTGATAGCTTGCTATGGCCTCATGCAGGCTCTGCTCGTCGAAGTCGGGCCAGTAAGTGTCGCAGAAATAAAGCTCCGAATAAGCTATCTGCCAGAGCAGATAGTTGGATATGCGCACCTCTCCGCCCGTGCGTATCAGCAGGTCGGGGTCGGGCATGAAGCGTGTCTGCATGTGGTCTGCCACGACATTCTCGTCGATTGCGTCGATTGCGAGACGTCCGTCCTTAACCTCGGCGGCTATGTTCTTTACGGCGTTGGTTATCTCCCACTTTGAAGAGTAGCTGAGAGCCACCACCATCGTCATGGCACTGTTGTCCTTGGTGTGCTCCATTGTCTCGTCCAACTTCTCCCTGACCTGTAGCGGAAGCCTGTCGACATCACCGATAACGCGGAAGCGCACATTGTTCTTCATGAATATTTCGTCCTCAAGAGCCGTGAGCACAAGGCCCATAAGTGCGGCCACCTCATCGGCGGGGCGGTTCCAGTTTTCGGTTGAGAAGGTGTAAAGCGTCAGATACTTCACGCCGAGCTTCACACACTCTGACGTGATTTTCCTAACCGACTCAACACCGGCCTGATGGCCGTAGCTGCGCTTCTTGCCGCGCTCAGTTGCCCATCTGCCGTTGCCGTCCATGATGATGGCAATGTGCTGCGGTATGCGGTTCATGTCAATCTTAGTCTCAGTCATCTTTATTACATGTTATACATTTAGGCATGAAGCTGTAGGTTAATGTCAGCTTCAGAGCCGAATAGCAGTCAGTATTTTTGAAAAGTCCCGAACTCTTGATGCAGTAAGGGTCTGCCACGCCGTCGAGCTTGTCGCTGAGCGAGAAGTGGACAGCCCACTCAAGGCCAAGGTTCAGCCGCGACCCTATTTTATATTTCACGCCCAGGCCGAGCGGAAGGTTTGCCGTAAACACGTTGTCGGCGTCAGCCTTTACATATGTTGCGCCAAGTCCGAGGAATATGAACGGAGTGAGGCGCTTGGCTCCTCTGTACTCACGGCCCGTGCCGTAAGGCCAGAAGTTGTATTCATAAGTTATTCCGAGGTCGATGAGCGTGTTGCTGAATTCAACCGGATTGTCGGAATACTCGGGATACCATGTCTCAAGCCCGGCCGAGCTGCCCTTCAGCTTTCCGTATGAGAGGTCGAGCTTAAGGCCCATGTACGGATTGATTACACGTCTGAGAATGAGCGACGCCATGGGCTGCATGTTCTTGGTCACGTTGCCGTTGAAGTCGCCCTCGTATGCCACCATGCCTGCACCCACACCAATCTCCATCTTATATTCGTTGTCGTCTTGTGCCATTGCACAAAGCGACAGCGCCGAGACAATGATGCAAAGCAGGATTTTTCTCATTTACGGGTGGTGAACTGTTATTATACGGTTATTTTGTTATTTTGTGAACGAGGTCTGGTTGTCGGCCCATCCCAGTTTGTTGAGCCTTCCGCGCCACACCTGTCCGTTGCCGCCGCATATTATCCAAAGGCAGTTTTCGTCGTCAACCGTTATGGCAAACGTGTTGCTCGTTCCGTTGGTGAAGCCCTCGGGCATAACATAGCTGTCGTCAGTATGCCATGTCAGTCCGTTGTCCTGGCTTACATATATCTTTCCGAATGCTTTTTCCTTGCATGTGCCGAGCGCTGTTCCGCCTATGGCTATGAGCACGTCGCCGTAACGTGTCATCTTGAGGTCAGACAGGCGCGGCAGCTGATAATTGTTCTCTTCGTTGCATTCTATCCATGAGTGCTGCTCCGAACCTGGGGCATACTCCTCTATCTTACTCCATACGAAAGCCACAGAGTCTGCCGTAAAGGCGTCGTCGGCAGGATTGCCGGCTATTATTATGCGCTCTGAGCTTTTGTCTGTGTTAAGCGCGAAGGTGGCAAGTCCGGCATTGTGCACGGGCAGCTTTGCCTCGTCGCCTACTATGTTGTCGGCTGTCCATGTGGCACCGTTGTCGGCAGAGCTTACGGGCCTGCCTGCCGCATCCATGGCATACATCTTGCTTGTGCCTGCGCCAAGGAGCTGTCTGATATCAGCGGCTGCCACTGCTGTCCAAGCCGTTCCGTCGGCAGATGTCATCACGGTGCCGTTGCTGAGCGTATACAGCATGTTGTCCTTCACAATAACGCTCTTGTAAGCGTCGGCGTCGAGCAGAGTTGCCGCAGTCAGGGCGGTCCATGTGCCTGCCGCATCAGCTGTCAGAGCTGTAGTTGCCGTTCCGTTGCTTCCGAACAGCATCACCTTGCCGTTGAGCGTAACGGCCTTCATGCCGCTCATGGCCGTAAAGCGCGGCTCCACGGGCAGAGCGTTCCAGCGGAATGAGTCGGGATCTTCCTTATGGACGTTCACGCTGACCTTGTAGGCACGATAGTATGCTCCGCCTACCGAATATACTCTGAACTCGCGCGGCTGTGTGAAGTCTACAGAGTCAGAGCTGCTGTAATACGACAGGGTGTCGCTGTCTACATTCTTTATCACCACGATGCCCGAGTTCTTGCTTCCCACGTTGCATATCACGTGCGCGGCATCAGTGCCTGCGGGCAGAGAGTCGGGGTTGTAAATCTCGCGTTTAAGCTGGTCGATGTAGAATTTGTAGTTGCTGCCGGTAATCTCTACCTTGTAGACGCTGTCCTCTCCTTCGGATGACAGAGTGTGAAGATACTGATTGACCGTACCTAAAGAAAATGACGTTATGGCGGTGTCGTCATAATATACAAAATTGTTGTCGTTGTCGTCACTAAGGCATGAAGCCAGTAAAAATGTCCCGGAGAACAGTATTGCCAAACACTGGATAATACGTTTCATTCGCTGAATATTTTCTATTTTTAGCTGCAAATTTAATCAGAATTCCTTAAATAAAGCCTGATTTTAAATACTTTATTGTCTAAATTATTAATAAATTGGACTTTTTATATACATATATAAGTTTTTTTAAAGTTTTTATAAAAAAGAGGCCGGTATGAATCACTCACGCCGACCTCACAAAACCTTAACTGATGTTGGTGTTAATCAAATTAATGATGTACATTTTGGTCATCAACAAAATTTAAGACCAACATCACTTAATTAAAAATCTAATAACATAATCTTTACCTTAAATCTATCAAACTACTAACCTATGAAAACGTATTCTCACGAACACGAAGCAAAGATAGCGCATTGTGTGCGAACACACAAGCGTTTTACTTTGTTTTTTGCATCAAAAAGCTGTTTTTTTGACTTAAATCAAAACACTTGTTTTTCGTCAACGCAAACAGGCTGCCGTACGACGGACGACTGCCTAAAACGGCCCGAACGGCCACGGAACATGCCCCCTCACGCCGCAGCATGCACGGACGGAAACCGGGCGGCGGCAGCCTGCACGGGAGCTAAAAGCCTGCGGCAGGACATGACAAAAGCCGCGCGCGACCACACATGCACACGCATGCAGGCCGGGCGCACATACCGCCCTGAAAGGGACAAAAAGACTATCACGCAGCAGCATCAGCGGCGCGTGAACACCATGCCGTCTACCACAAAGCTCTCCTTAACTCCGCCAGAGGCACCGACAGACACGGGCGACTTGACCGTAATCTGGCGTGTTGACGGGTTATAAACGAGCACGGCACGGTAAGTGTTGCCGTCGCGTCCGCCTACATACTCAATCACAGCCTTGTTGCCCTCTATCTTGCGGGCCCTTATCAGGCTGTTGTCCACCTTCATACCGTTGCCGTATGCAACATAAATAGTTCCGTAGCACATCTCGCTTCCGCCTTCGGCGTTTTCCTCATACATGCTCTTGTAGTAGAGGTTTATGCGCAGCGTGCCGTCGCCCTTTGCCAGTTTCCATTCACCGTTGAACGGCGACGCCCTGTGCAGGACATACGAATTCTGCGGCAGTTTCTTCAGTTCGTCGTCCACATACGAGAAGCCGTCGCTGCTGGTCATCTTCAAACTGCCGTCTGCCATATACTCGAAGCTGAGCTTGGAGTCTTTCTCGGCAAAATAGGCAGTGGCCGTGGCCCTGTTGCCGCTCATCTTAAGGTTTTCAATCGTATACGCCATCGACGTGTCATCGGGCTTGATTCTTATTATGCCGGCACACGGGTCGCCGTCCATCGAGTTAGGGTCAGATATGCTCTTTCCGTAGAAGTCGATGTCGACATACAGTCCGTCGGCATACCAGGCACCCTTGAACGGACGGGCAGTCTGAGCCTGAGCCGCAGTTACAGACGAGAATAACAACACACTGATAATAGCTTTTAGCAGCATTGCAGGTTTCATAATTTTAAGATAAGATGGTTAGGTTAAACATTTAAGAAACTCATCTCCGCGGGGCATACAAGGGCGGAAGCCGCACCATGACACGCACGGGATATTTTTTTACAAATATACTGAATTTATTTTTCTTTCGTGCCGGCAGGATAAAAAATAAAAGCGCAACCGCATAATTTATATAAGGCAGAGGGGATATGGCATGAAATGTTGACAACTGTGAAATGCGCAGAAACAAAGGGCCTGGCCTAATGCCGGCACCACAAAAACAGCCTGCTTTGCAAAAGACGGCAAACGGCACGCCGAAACATGGCCTTTTGCAGACTGAAAGGGCACCTTTTGGAACGCAAAAGGTATGCTTTTGCAAAGCCGTAAAATGCAATATGTATTCAAGAAAGGCTCATCACCCACAACAATATGGTATAACCGACTGACTTTCAACAACATAAGCCACAGCAAACCATGTCTGCAGCTCATCACGCCGGGATGCCATGCGGCAGATGTGATGAGTCATGACATCAACTCATCACAACGCAAACGTCTGGCATACAGCGCATAACATGCCGCCGTGATGAGTGACGAGTAAATACGAAAAACTTTTCTGTTTCATATTATCCCAAATCGTCATTAAGACAAATATAGCTTTATCCATTTTTGTCATTCATGCCTTCAAGCCGTCTTTTTGTCTCTATTGAAGCATTTTCGTCTGTCTTTCCATGACATAACCTGCCATAACCGCGAAAGGCGAAAACTACGACCCGCTCAATATTAAGCAAAAATACAGACAGAACAATAACGGCAGACTTGGGATTATCCATCTGCCCCACCCCGCCTACAGGCATCAGGGGCTGTCAGGCAGACTCACCGCACGCTGCACGGCAGGGAGCCATGGGCCATACGGCAGGGCACAAAAAGAAAGTAGGCATGCCATAAGGCACGCCTACTTAAAAGGATATCTAAATCTATTTTATTCAGAATTAGAGTTTCGGACCTGCAGCTACGAGAGCCTTACCAGCCTCATTTCCTTCGTACTTAACGAAGTTCTTGATGAAGCGGCCAGCGAGGTCTTTAGCCTTAGCTTCCCACTCAGCAGCGTCAGCGTATGTGTCGCGCGGATCGAGGATCTTAGGATCAACTCCAGGAAGTTCTGTCGGAACCTCGAAGTCGAACATAGGTATCTTCTTTGTAGGAGCGTTGTTGATAGAACCGTCGAGGATAGCGTCGATGATACCACGTGTGTCGCGGATTGAGATACGCTTGCCTGTTCCGTTCCAACCTGTGTTAACCAGGTAAGCCTTAGCACCGCTCTTCTCCATCTTCTTAACCAGCTCCTCAGCATACTTTGTAGGATGCAGCTCGAGGAATGCCTGACCGAAGCAAGCAGAGAATGTAGGAGTAGGCTCTGTGATACCACGCTCTGTACCAGCCAACTTAGCTGTGAATCCTGAGAGGAAGTAGTACTTAGTCTGCTCCGGAGTCAGGATAGATACAGGAGGCAGTACGCCGAATGCGTCAGCTGACAGGAAGATTACCTGCTTAGCAGCCGGTGCGTGAGAAACAGGCTTAACGATGTTGTCGATGTGGTAGATAGGATAAGAAACACGAGTGTTCTCAGTTGTGCTCTTGTCTGTGAAGTCGATCTTGCCCTCAGCGTCAACAGTTACGTTCTCGAGCAGAGCGTCTCGGCGGATAGCGTTGTAGATATCGGGCTCGCTCTCCTTGTCGAGGTTGATAACCTTAGCGTAGCATCCACCTTCGAAGTTGAACACGCCGTTGTCGTCCCATCCGTGCTCGTCGTCACCGATAAGCAGACGTTTCGGGTCAGTAGACAGAGTTGTCTTACCTGTACCAGACAGACCGAAGAAGATAGCTGTGTTCTCGCCGTTCTTGTCGCAGTTAGCAGAGCAGTGCATTGAAGCGATGCCCTTCAGCGGCAGGAAGTAGTTCATCATAGAGAACATACCCTTCTTCATCTCACCACCGTACCATGTGTTGATGATAACCTGCTCTCTTGAAGTTACGTTGAACACAACAGCTGTCTCTGAGTTCAGACCGAGCTCCTTGTAGTTTTCAACCTTAGCCTTAGAAGCGTTGTAAACAACGAAGTCAGGCTCAAAGTCCTCAAGCTCTTCCTCAGAAGGACGGATGAACATGTTCTTTACGAAGTGAGCCTGCCAAGCTACCTCCATGATGAAACGAACAGCCATACGTGTGTCCTTGTTGGCACCGCAGAAACCGTCGATAACATAGAGTTTCTTGTTTGAAAGCTCATTCTTTGCTATTTCCTTAACAGCAGCCCAAGCTTCCTGAGAAGCAGGTTTGTTGTCGTTCTTATATTCGTCTGAAGTCCACCATACAGTGTCCTTTGAAGTTTCATCCATTACGATGAACTTATCTTTAGGAGAACGTCCGGTGTAAATACCTGTCATTACGTTTACTGCACCGAGTTCTGTCACCTGACCTTTGTCAAAACCCGTAAGGCCGTCTTTTGTCTCTTCCTCAAACAATACCTCATAAGACGGGTTGTAAAGAACCTCAGTTGTACCTGTGATTCCATACTTTTCTAAAACTGACTTATCAAACTTTGCCATTTTAATAATATATTAAAAAGTGAATTATTTGTTCCTGATAGTTACCTTAAATCGGCTGCAAAGTTAGCAAAAAATCGATTATCAGCCAACAATGAAGGGTATAAAAAACACCTATAAAAAGTCTTTTTAGGTTAAAGTATTAAAAATTTAAACGGCCCGAAGTATTTTTGCAATTTGCACTTTGCAAAAATCGAGAAATATTTTTACTTTTGCACAAATACATAACATACAGTCACGAAAGACTGCAGAAAAAGAACAAAAGCATGCAAGTAATTAATTTTAGCGAAACCAACTCGATTTTAAACCAATATCTGGCAGAGATAAGAGACGTAAACTATCAGCAGAACCGCCTGCTGTTCCGCAACAACATAACGCGCGTGGGCGAGATGATGGCCTACGAGATAAGCAAGACGCTCGAATATGAGACGAAAGACGTAACCACGCCTCTGGGCGTATCGCGCGTCAGCGTGCCTGCCGACAAGATTATCCTTGCCACGATATTCCGCGCCGGACTGCCTTTCCACAACGGATTCCTCAACGTGTTCGACCACGCCGGAAACGCCTTTGTGAGCGCATACCGCGAATATACCGACAACGAGCACACCGAGGTGGGCATACATGTTGAATATCTTGCCACGCCGAGCATCGACGGCAAGACGCTCATCATAGCCGACCCCATGCTGGCAACGGGCGGATCGATGGAGCTGGGCTACAAGGCCTTCCTTACAAAAGGCACGCCGAAGCGCATACACATAGCCTGCGTGATAGCCACACCCGACGGCATAGACCACATAAAGAAGACTCTGCCCGACGACAAGACCACAATATGGTGCGCAGCCGTTGACCCGGGCATGAACGAGCACAAATACATCGTGCCGGGATTCGGCGATGCCGGCGACCTGTGCTACGGCAGCAAGCTGTAATCATGACAGACTATTTTTCTTAGCTCAGACTGCTTTTATCAAAATTAGGATTAAGGAAAAACATATAAGAAGAAACGCCCCGCAAACAACTATTTGCGGGGCGTTTCTTCTTATACAGACTTTTATTTTGCCCTATATTTATTTAACTTCCCAAATATCGTTGGTTTCGAGCAGCTCCATGAAGTTGTGATATTTCTTCTTGGCGCTTACTTCTTCGATTTGCTCCTTAACTGCCATTTCGTAGGTAGGAGCCTCAACGTCACGGATGACGCCGAGCGCAACGGGGAATCCGTGCTCGTTGTCCATCATGGCAAGTTTAAGCTGCAGAGTGTTGTCAAGGCAGTGAGCGTCGTGCACGAGAATGTCTTTCTCTGTGATGCCGTTCTCGCCCAGCTTAACAACCTTGAGGCCGAAGCCTTCCTGCATGAGTCCGTATTCATTGTTCTCGCCGAAGATCAGCGGCTCGCCGTGGCGAACGTAGATTGCGTTCTTGGCGCGCACTTCCTTCTTGTATATCGGATCGTAACATCCGTTGTTGAAGATCACGCAGTTCTGCAGAATCTCGCACACAGAAGCACCCTTATGCTTATATGCAGCCTTGAGGATGTCTACTGTGCCCTGAGCGTCGGTGGCAACGGCACGTGCAAAGAAGTGGCCGCGTGCTCCGAAGCACAGTTCTGCCGGCAGGAACGGGTCCTCAACAGTGCCGTAAGGTGACGACTTGCTGACAAATCCGCGCGGAGAAGTAGGCGAATACTGGCCTTTGGTAAGTCCGTAGATGCGGTTGTTGAGCAGAATCATGTTTATGTCGATGTTGCGGCGCATGGCGTGGATGAAGTGGTTACCGCCGATGGCGAGTCCGTCGCCGTCACCGCTAATCTGCCATACTGCCAGGTCGGGATTGGCAACCTTAGCGCCCGTAGCGATAGACGCAGCACGTCCGTGAACGGTCTGCATGGCATAAGTGTTTACATAATAAGGCAGACGGCTTGAGCATCCGATACCTGAAATGACGGCTGTCTGATAAGGCGGAACGCCGAGTTCTGCCATAGCCTTGTGCAGCGATGCGAGGAAGAAATGGTCGCCGCAACCGGGACACCACCGCGGCTGTCCCTTTTTATAATCTTGCGCAGTATATTCCATTGCAATTATTTTTATGGAGTAAAGGGTATGAAGCTAAGGAGCTAAGACAACAGCAAGCGCAGCGATTTATCATGCAAGCATGCCATGAAATCTGTCTGATTGTTATGTCTGCAATCTCTTCTTATCCATAGTAAAGGATATCCACGGCCAATACAGCCTTCAAGACATTTGTCTTAACTCCTTTACTCCATTACTTCTTTACTCTTGTATTTTACTTCTTAATTATTAATTATTTTGGTGAACGCCTTTACAAGCTCGCCTACCACGAAGGGCTGACCCTTAACCTGGTTGAACTGATAAGGCATGAAGTTGTCGATTCTCATGCGCAGATAGCCTGCGAACTGACCAAGGTTCTGCTCTGCCACAACTACCTTCTTATACTTGCCAAGCACTTCAGCTGTGTTCTTAGGCAGCGGGTTGATATAGTTGAAGTGAGCGAGAGCCACCTTATGACCGGCACTTCTCATCTCTTCCATAGCAGAATACAGATGGCCGAATGTTCCGCCGAAACCAACGATCAGCAAGTCGGCATCGTCGGCGTCGCCCTGCACTTCGAGGTCTGGAACAGGAATCTTGAACACTTTTGCTGCACGCAGGCGGCACATCTTGTCGTGGTTCTCCGGATCGGTAGAGATGGCACCAGTGTCGCCGTCTTTCTCCAGTCCGCCCAGGATATGCTCGTAGCCTTCCTGTCCCGGTATAGCCCAGTAGCGTGCACCTGTCTCCGGATCTCTCTTATACGGAGTGTAAACGCCCTTCTGCTCAGATGTTGCATAGTGAGGATGTATTTCGGGCAGCTCGTTGATATCGGGCAGTTTCCATGCTGATGAACCGTTAGCCACAAAGGCGTCGGTGAGCAGCACAACAGGAGTAAGGTGCTCGAGAGCAATCTTGGCTGCAGCATATACAGAGTCGAAACAGTTTGTAGGACTTGTTGCGGCAATCACCGGCATGGGCGACTCGCCGTTACGTCCGAAGAGAGCCTGCAGCAGGTCGGTCTGCTCGCTCTTTGTAGGCAGACCTGTTGACGGACCGCCACGCTGAACGTCGATGACAACGAGCGGCAGCTCGTCGATTACAGCCAGGTTCATGGCTTCTGACTTAAGACAGATGCCGGGGCCTGATGTAGATGTTGCGGCCAGAGCACCGGCGAACGATGCACCAATGGCACTGGCGCATCCAGATATTTCGTCTTCGCACTGCACCGTCATGACACCGCACGACTTATGCTTAGCCAGTTCGTGCAGGATGTCTGTGGCAGGAGTGATGGGATATGAGCCAAGATAGAGCTTAAGGCCGGCCTTCTCGGCAGCGGCAATAAGTCCATAGGCAGTAGCCTTGTTACCCGTTATGTCCATGTAGCGTCCCTTAACCTTGTTCTTAGAGTCGATGCGGTAAGTGGCGGGCACGCTTGCGTGAGTGTTGTGGCCGTAGTCATATCCGGCATGCACCACCTTGATGTTGCACTCTGCAACAGCAGGCTTCTTGGCAAACTTCTCGCGCAGGAACGATGTAACAAAGTCGAGATTGCGGTTAAACAGCCAGCATACGACGCCGAGAGCAAACATATTGCGGCACTTCAGCACGGTCTTGTTGTCGAGTCCGCTGTCTGCCAGGCAGTCTTTCACCATCTGAGTTATCGGACAAGCCACCACGCGGTCGGGGTCGATGCCCATCTCGCCCAGGTAGTCGTCAGTTTTAAACTCGGCCTTCTTCAGGTCGGCCGGACCGAAGCTGTCGGTGTCGATGATTATCGTAGCCTGTGGCTTGGCAAACTTGTACTGAGTCTTCAGTGCAGCAGCGTTCATGGCCACCAGCACGTCACACTTGTCGCCGGGAGTGTAAGCACGTCCACTGGCGATGTGAACCTGAAAGCCCGAAACACCCGTAAGCGATCCTTGCGGGGCGCGGATGTCTGCCGGATAATCCGGAAACGTCGAGATTCCATTACCTATCGTAGCCGAAACTGTCGAGAAGATGTTTCCCGCCAGCTGCATGCCGTCGCCGGAGTCACCCGAAAAACGCACTACGACATCATCTAACTGTTTTACTTCCAATTCTTCTGCCATAAAAAGTCTTTTTAAACTTTATAACTTATTAGTATGTTTTTCTACTGTCTGTTGCCGCGCCGGGCTGACCCAAACGCGAGAACAATGCTATGTATTTAAGATTAATTGCAAAGGTCGTAAAGATTATCGAAACCGCAAAATCTTTTTGCATAAATATTTAGCATCTGACAGCATTTTGTCGAAAATTGTTCACTTCTGCGACAAAAATTAAGTGTTTCAATAACAATAATAGCACAATAAAAGTGGTGAAAAAAATAATATGTCAGAGCTATTTTTTGCTAAAAAAACATCTTTCCGCTATATCAAGAAAACGCTGAAAGGCCCTGAAACACGCATATTTACGGGCCAAAGCATATCTGCACGGCAACCTTCAGGCATCACGTACAGCAGCTTTTCTACCACGGCAAGGGCGAAAAGATGATAAACGATGCCTAAAACCACAAAAATTTCAAACTGAAAGCAGGCTGTCAGCGCTGCCTATTATAATATAATAAGGTGTAGCTCTACAGCATGCCATCAACGACAGATTCATCTGCGCATCAATCCTGAGGCTATCTACCGGCATGAGTTGCCATAAGTATCTGTTTTTCTGCATATAAACATCTGCACGCCAACAAAAAGCGACATTACAACAAATAAGATAAAACCTTGCTTTTAATCTGAAACACCGTTATACACGAAGCCATAAAAACCGGCCGCATAAGTCAGACAAAAAAACGCCGTATATGCCGTTTTATCATCAACAAGTTACAATCTGTAACCTTGACAAGCCCATAACAGGAGTTATCATACATTTTCTGGCTGTTATGATATAACAAAAGCCGGCATGAGCCTTGATGCTTCATGCCGGCATTTGCAGTTGCCACGGCTGTATTTTTATTGTTCCTCAGCCAGCGTGAAATCGAGCTGGCGCTTCTCAACGTTGGCGCGTGCCACCTTGATTTTTATCGGGTCGCCCAGCTGATATTTGTTGTGATGACGGCGGCCAACGAGACAATAGTTACGCTCATCGAAGTCGTAGTAGTCGTCGTCCAAGTCGTGCATGGGCACCATGCCTTCGCAGTGGTTCTCGTCTATCTCGCAGTAAATGCCGTAAGACGTTATGCCGCTGATGTGGGCAGGATATTCGTTGCCTATCTTGTCGGCCATAAACTCAACCATCTTATACTTTATAGAGTCGCGCTCGGCGTTCTGTGCTATCTGCTCCATGTCGCTCGAGTGTTCGCACAACTCCTCATAATACTCTTTGTTTGCGCTGCGTCCGCCGTTCTGATAGCGTGTTAGCAGGCGGTGAACCATCGTGTCGGGATAGCGGCGGATAGGACTTGTGAAGTGGGTGTAATATTCGAAAGCCAGTCCGTAGTGACCGATGTTGTGCACGCTGTATTTAGCCTTCATCATTGCCCTCAGCGCAACGCTCTCTATCACGTTCTGCTCGCGGCGGCCGTTGCAGTCGTCCATCAGCTTGTTCAGGCTGCGCGATATCTCGCCCTTGGTGCCTTCTGTCTTCAGCTTGTAGCCGAACTTCACGATAAACTCGCGCAGACGCTCCAGCTTCGTCGGGTCGGGCACGTCGTGTATACGGTAAGGCAGCGTCTTTGCCTTCTGCCCCTTCTTCACCTTGCCCACGCCCTCGGCCACGCTGCGGTTGGCCAGCAGCATAAACTCCTCGATGAGTTTGTTGGCGTCTTTCGACTTCTTGAAGTAGCAGCGTGTGGGCTTGCCCTTCTCGTCAACGTCGAAGTGAAGTTCCTCGCGGTCGAACTTCACCGCGCCGTTCTTGAATCTTGCCTTGCGCAGCTTCTTTGCCAGCATGTCGAGCGTTATCAGCTCCGTGGCAAACTCGCCCTTGTATCCGTCCTTGCCTGCAGGCGGTGCGGGCTCACCCGTGCCTTCCACCACTCCGTTGTCTTCCAAGATCTGCTGCACCTCCTCATAGGCAAAGCGGCGGTTACTCTTGATAACGGTGTGAACCAGTCGCCAGCTCTTCACGTTGGCATCAGCGTCGAGGTTGAACACAGCGCTGTAGGCCAGTTTCTCCTCGTCGGGGCGCAGAGAGCATATAAAGTTGCAAAGGCGCTCGGGCAACATAGGTATGGTGCGGTCAACGAGATACACGCTCGTGGCACGCTTCTGTGCCTCCTTGTCTATTATGGAGCCTTCGGTAACATAGTGAGACACGTCGGCAATGTGCACGCCAACCTCCCAGAGGTCTTTGCCCAGCGGCTTTATTGACAAGGCGTCGTCGAAGTCCTTGGCGTCCTTCGGGTCAATGGTGAACGTGGTTACGTCGCGGAAGTCCTCGCGCTCCTTATAGTCCTCCTCGGTTATCTCGGCACTTATCTTCTCGGCAGCCTCCTCAACCTTCTTGGGATATCTGTACGGCAGACCATACTGTGCCAGTATGGCGTTCATCTCAACGTCGTTGTCACCGGTCTCGCCCAGAATGTCAACCACCTCGCCTATTATGTTCTTGTTGTCTGTGTCGGGCCACTTTGTAACCTTCACCAGTGCCTTGTCGTTGCTCTTTCCGCCCTTCAGCTTGTTCTTCGGTATTATTACGTCGTGAACAAATATGTCGCTGTTCGAAACGAGGAAGGCAAAATCTTTCTCAACTCTCAGCTTGCCCACGAACGTGTCGCGCGCACGCTCAAGTATCTCTATAACCTTAGCCTCCTTGATATGGTTCTCCCTGCGCGCCATGAACGTAACCTTGACGCGGTCGCCGGTAAGGGCGAAGAGCGAGTTGCGCTCTGCCACGAACACGGGCTTGCCGCCGTCGTCGGGCACAAAACTGTTCTTGCCGTTTGCCTTGCGTATGAAGCGGCCTTCCTGCACCTGTCCCTTGGTGTTCAGCTTGTATGAGTTGTCGCTCACCTTGCTCAGGAAGTCGTCCCATGCCATCTCTTCCATCACGTCCACTGCCAGCATCTTTGCCGGATGAGTCTTCAGGTTGAGAGTCTTGAATATGTTCTTGAAACTTAGTGTCTTGTCTGAGTTCTGCAGAAAGAGGTTTTGCAGCATCTCCGATATTTTGTTCTTGGTCAGCCTCTTTGTCGATTTTTTTCCTTTTGCCATAATCTTGTGTTTTTTTAATTCCCGGCCTGCCGTCCGCCTCCGTTCTGCGTGCGACCCGTGCATCAGCCCTGCCTGAGGGCTCTGTGCTGTTCTGCGCCGTGCAGGCGTGGCATAGCCTTTCTGTGCGAAGTTACGAAAATAATTTCTTACTTCAGCATTAATTTCACCTTAAATAATTAATTTTATGTTACATATCGGTTAAAACTGCCAGCCGCAGCTACCTTAAGGACACAAACAAGGCATATTGGGGCAGCATTTTTTGCGTGTTGTCAAAAAATAAGCGTATCTTTGTAAAGACGTTGGCGATGCGTTGCCGACACAAGAAACGTTCGTATAATCATAAATTTGCGGATATTATCTGTCTTGCCGAGTCTTTCGGTCCGGCTCTTTTTACTAACTAAAGATTTTCATGCCATGATGCCATTCCGTATAAATCTTCATAAGCTGTCTGTCGCCGTGCTGATATGCCTGGCAACAGTCTGCGTACTGCATGCCCGAAACACCGAAGCAACCGATGCCCATGACGAGGCTATGCTGATAATGAAGGCATCCGACGCCGTAAGCTCGCTCGACAGGAGCCAAGCCTCAACAGAGCGCATAAGGGCGGCTGCAAGGCTCGTTCCTGTGCTGAATGACTATGCAGACATGCTGACGTCCAACCGTCTTGACCCGAAAGGCAGCATGAAGATGGCAGCGCTGAAGGCCTGCGCCGACGCAGCCGAGAGATATTCGGAAGAATGTCCCGAGGCGCTGGCGCGCACGCTCTACAACCTTGCCAACCTGCAGGGCTCATACTACGACAGTGCCTGCATCCCCACGATAGAGCGGGCGATAAGTCTCGTAGACGGCATAGCCACGGCCGAAGAGGCACAACTGCTTTACAAGATAACGCGCCAGCATCTGCTCTACAGCTATGTTGAAGGCGAAAGCCCTATGCGCATAAGGAAGATTTTCGGTCTCGAGAAAGACTTTCTGAGATTCTACAAGAGTCATCCTGAAACGGTCAGCAAGGCAGAGATGATGCACATGCTGGCCATAATGAAGGAGCGCACCGAGTTTGACAACGACTTCAAGCAGGCAACCGACAGCGTGCTGTTTGCCGACAAGGATATCGACACCACACATTACGACATCATCCCATTTACCGGGATTATAACCAACTCGCCTTATTATTACAGAGAGAGCCTCGCCATATTGAGGCGGCTGCTTGGCAACGACAGTCCCGACACGATGGTGCCGTGGATAAACTGCCTGATGGCAGGGGCCATGCCGGGCGACGGGGCTGCGCTCGTGGCGGCTGCCGACAGCGTGGTGGCCATAACCGAAAGCAAGATGCCGCAGGGACATCCGATGATAACAGACATGAAGGCCATACGCGACTATATTGCGGCAACCAACGGATATCCGCTGCGATTCGACTGGAAATATGCCGGCGAGCTTGAGCCTTACGCCGGATACTACGGCGCAGGCTCAAGGGCGTATCTGTCGCTGCCCGTAATCTACGGACTCAACCTGGGCATGGCTGCGGGCGCATCGTCAGTGGCAGACGTAATGAAGATGGAGCAGATATATGACGCCACGGCGCGCATCACCTACGCCGACGACCCGGGACAATATATTATGGACAAGATGTGTTTTATGCAGGCATACGAGAAGAGCGACGTGACGACGTTGGCATCGAGGCTGCAGGAACTTACGGCCATGGCACTCGACCGCAGATTAAAGCCTTCATGGCGGCTGTTTGCAGCGGCACGCCGACTGGCGCAGGCATGCAACAGGAACGGACGGACGCAGGACGCACTGGCCATAACACGCCGACTGGCCGGCGACCTCGACGTGCTTACCGGCGGAAAGGCACTGCCCATAACGGCTGACATACAGCTCGAGACGGCGGGATATGCGCAGTATTACTCTCAGTCGGCCGACACGATAAGGCGCGAATACGACAAGACGCTGAAACTCTATGCAGAGGTAGGCATTCCGCCCACGATGCCGCTGCTCAACTACGGACTATATCTCAACAGCATAGGCGACTATGACGGAGCCATACGGCAGTTTGACGCCCTGCTGAAGCTCGACGCACTGCGCAACCTGCCTTACGACCGGGCATACACGCGCCTGCTGCTCGGCCAGTCCATGCTCAACGCCCATATTACCGACACGGCACGGCTTGCCGACGTTTTCGGCGAGGCAGAAAAGTTGTATATGGCTGACACCGTCGACCTGAACAGCGAAACGGTAAGAGGCTACATGCTTCTGGCTCACTACTATAACTATCTCAACCGTCACGACCTGACAGAGAAGGTGCTGCGAAAGGGCTGGGAACTGGCCTCGCAGCTGTGCGAACCTCTTGACGCAACGCTGTTCGACTTCAACAACGAGCTGTTCAGCCTCTATTTCTTTCAGGGCAACGACCATGAGGCCGAGCTGTTCAACGAGCAGAACATAGCTGCCATCGAGGCTGCCGGACTGCAAGAGTCGGCCCTCTATCTTGAAGCTCTGTGGAACAGGTTTATCATCATCAACTGGCGCACGCCCAACGACCTGCTGCAGTATCTGCCTGCCGTGATGGAGCAGATACCCATAATAGCGTCTGTGTATGAACGCACCGGACAGTCGCCAGACATACTTTACAACTACGCACTGCGCATACTTACCGTGGCTCTCGATGCCATGGCCGAAGGCAAGACCCTCATGGACAGCAGCGCGGAAGAATATGGCAATACTTCAGAAAAGGCTGCCGAATACCGCAAGGGCAAGGAGTTTTTCTACAGGATGATGAGCATGTTCAAAGAACAGGCCTTGCCGCTGATGCACAAAATAGAGAAAGACTTTCCCGAATATGTCAAGCCTTACGACTATCGCGCCACTCCCACATGGCTGAGCATAGTCAGCAGTCTTATGAAGTGGTATGGCAAGGTGGAAGCCGACAAGCAGCTTGAGCTGCACTACCTTAACCTCATGGCAGAGGCATACACCGCAAGCGGTACACCCTGGCAGGCAGACAATGCCATGGCAGAATATTACATAAGGGAGAGCAACTGGCAGAAGGCATACGAACATACGCAGCGGTGCTGTCAGCACATCGACAGGTTCAGCACGTTCGAGAAACTTCAGATTGGCGACAGGATGGCCTTCCTTGCCAACACGCTGCACCACGACGACGAGGCTGTTGAGACGGCCGTGGCACAGGCAGGGCGCATACGCTCGTATGTGCTTGCCAACTTCGACTTCATGTCGTCTAACGAGCGCGCCGAGTTTCTTAATTCATACGGCAACACGGGCATACGCCTCAACGACATGCTGTCGCGCCGCCCCGCAGAGCTTGCTGCCGATGTATACAACGCAGCCCTGTTTGACAAGGGTCTGCTGCTGCACTCGTGGGAGAGGCTGCGCCGCTCCATCCTGCGCTCGGGCGACAAGGCACTCGTGGCAAGGCTCGACACGCTCGACATGCTGAACAAGCAGAAGAGGGCCATGAGCATGGACATGACCGACTCGGCATCATCGTGGGCACACGCCAAGATGCAGCGCAGCATAGACAGGCTGGAGAAGTGGCTGTCAAGGCAGACCGTGAAGTTTCGTGCCGACACCATGCGCGTGGTGTCGTGGCAGGATGTCAGAAGCAGTCTGAAAGATAAGGAGGCGGCAGTGGAGTTTGTGCTGGGCGACAGCTCGCTCATGGCGCTCGTGGTGCGCCCAGGCTGTGAGCGGCCGCGGTATGTAAGGCTGTGCAACGCCGCCGAATGCTACGAGACGCTGAGCAGGGTTGACAACTTCCCTGCCGAGACGCGGGCCCGACGGCTCTACACCTACGGGCGCTCAAAACTCTACGACATGATATGGGCACCGCTCGCCGGCGAGCTTGAGGGCATAAAGACGGTGTATTATTCGCCCACGGCATTCCTTAACCGCGTGGCATTCGCCGCACTGCCTGTGTCGGCAGACAGCTGTCTGGCTGACTGCTACGACCTTCATCAGCTGTCAACCACGGCCCTGCTCGCCACACGAGGCAGAACAGGCAAGATAAGCTCGGCAGCGCTCTTCGGCGGAATAAACTACGGCAACATGCCCGAAAGCATGACACAAAATGCCGACGGCTCACGTGCAGCCTTGTCGGTGGCCTTTGCCGACCTGACCGAAACACGGGCAGAGACCGACACTATTGCCGAAAACATGACTGCCGGAGGCATAGCCATAGACAAATATATGGGCGACAACGCCACCGAGGCCAACTTCTACGCGCTCGACGGCAACAGCCCGGGCATAATACACCTGGCCACGCACGGCTTCTACATCAGCGAGAAAAACGTTGAAAGCAACGCCTTCCTGAAGAATCACCCCGGCGGACGCTATCACTCGATGCAGCGCAGCGGACTGGCCTTTGCCGGAGCCAACGCCACATGGATGGGCGAAAAGAAGCCCGACGGCAACGACGGCATCATGACGGCCAACGAGCTGTCTATGCTCGACCTTAGCCGCACTGACCTCGTGGTGCTCTCGGCATGCGAGACGGCACTCGGCGACTACAGCCTTGAGGGCGTCTACGGACTGCAGCGCGGATTTAAGGAGGCAGGCGTAAGGTCGATGATTCTGTCGCTATGGAACGTCAACGACCGCGCCACATCGCTCTTCATGCAAGACTTCTATAGCCTGTGGCTCGGCGGCCGCTCCAAGCACGAGGCTTTCAGCCTGGCCGTGGCCAACCTGCGCGCCACCCACCCCAGCCCGTTCTTCTGGGCTGCCTTCGTACTGCTCGACGCCGAATAGGCAGCGTTGCAAAGAGGCAATTTATATATTGTCAGGCAATAATATTATTAGGTGAACAACGGCCGTAAACTTATACGGCCAAACACAACGAACCTGACAAACCGGCAGGGTTCATGCCGTGCCCGCAAGGATTAGGAGTTGAAAATAAATGCATTTCTTGTATACAAAGAAAATTTTTAGTAATTTTACAACATATATCGGTAATTACATAAAACGCCTTTATAAGCCACGCCCAAGAAGCCTGCCCTGTCCGGGCGCGCTCTGCCGGTTTTATTTGTAACAACAATACCATTATTCTGTTGTCTGACACAACAAGACAAAAAGAGAACAGACATAAAAAGCGAGGACATGCATTCAGGCATCTCCTCAGCCTTAACAGGAAACAGGCATAACACGGATATGTGGACAGAGTTAATCAGAACCTACAAATGACTATATAAAGACAGACAATGAATACGAAAAACATCAAGCCGCTTAAAAGCATTTTCATTTTTATCATGCTTATGGCAATAATGCCGTTTGCAGAAGCAGCACCACAGGGCAGCAACAATTCATTAAGGAATTACAGCTCCTATTCAAAACTGTCAAGCTCCGTCCTCCTCAAAAAGGCCGAAAAATACCTCGTAAACGGGGTAAACACCGACAGCGCCATGCTCTGCCTGACTATTGTCACGCACAGATATAACAAGAACATGACCGACGAGGACAAGATAAAGGTTATAAGCGCCTACAACGGATTATGGTATATCCGCTTCTTTACGTATTTCGACTATGCCAAATCTTATGATGCGCTGATCAACGCACAGCACATAGCCAATGAGATTAATCACAGCGAGACCCAAATACAGCTAAACTTAGGCTGCTTCTATCAGACCCTGGCGGAAGAAGGCAAAGACGAAAAGCTGATGAGGAAGGCTCTTGACGCTTACCGCATTGCCTTCAGAGAAGGTCTGCGCCAGAAAGACTCCAATGGAATAATCAACAGCTTCGGCAATATGGTCACCGTATGTGCGGCGCTTCACTGCATGGACAGCCTTGCCGGAGAATGGAAACAGTTTGCGGCAACCGAATCTCTACATCCTGCAAATCTTTTTAAATACACATCTCTCCTTTATAAAGGCGTCATTGCAAAGGAACACAACGACTATGACAGGGCCTTGCAATACTTCAAGGAGCAATATCCCCATACAAGCGAAGAAAGAGACTATATCCGCAACCGAATACTAATGTTTGTAAACATTGGCGGAACGCTTGCCTGTCAGAAAAAATACGAAGAGGCTGCCGAATACACCATGAAGGCACTTGACCTGAGCTACAAATTTGACCTTAAAGACAGCAAGCTGCAATGCTACGAACTGCTTGCAGGATACTACAGCAAGGCAGGACTAGCCGAAAGGTCAAATACTTACCATAACAAGTTCTATCAGCTGAAGGACACGCTGCTCAACTATCAGCAGCTGGCAAGCGTAAAGGACATACAGTTTCTAAGCCAGATCAACAAGCTCGACGAGCAGATCACGAGGGCCGACATGATGAACACCATAAAGAACTACATAATAGGTCTATGCGCCGTTGTCGTGGTGATAATACTGGTGCTTCTGGTGGAGCTTTACCGGCGCAACAAGGCCCTGCGGATAAACAACGAGATGCTGTTCAACAAAAACCAGGAGATACTTGAACAGGAACAGCGCGAAAGGCAGGAACGGCTCGACAGGGCCGGAATAGGAGCCGATGCGCCTTCGAGAAAGTATCAGGGCAATCCCATCAATGAGTCGAAGAGCTATGCGCTCATGTCGGAAATAAGAACCGTGCTTGACACAAGCTCTGAAGTGTTTTCTTATGAATTTAACCTGAACAGGCTTGCACAGATGGTGAACGAGCAGCCCAAAAACGTGTCGCAGGTGATAAATCAGCTTACGGGCAACAACTTCAACACGTTTATAAACGAATATAGAATAAAGGAAGCCTGCAAGCGCATAAGCGACAGAGACAACTACGGAAACATGACCTTGGAAGCTATAGCCAACAGCGTGGGCTTTAAGTCGGTTAACAGCTTCAGAACTGCCTTCAAGAAGGTTACGGGCCTGTTCCCGTCAAAATATCAGCAGCTGGCCGACAAGAAGAACAGGGCAGCCGAGCAGGCATAGGCCTGCGGACATAAAGCAGGCTTACAGACTGAGATGTTTTATTGAAAGTCAGCTACAGGATTTCTTACGCAGCTGACTGCATTATGCAGAAAAACGAACAGACAAAAACTGCAGCCGAAGCAGACAATCAGCTTGCAATACAATAATGTTATTCTGCCGTTTTTCACCTAAAAACGGGAAAATAACGCATAATTTAAGCGCAAAATCGTGATTTTGCGCTTTTTCAGCACTTTTTTCTTCATTCTTAAATCTTATTCCAAATTAAATTTGCGCAGACGATTGGCCATTGTCTCTGGAATTTTATTTCCATCTGAATTAATTAAAAAAAACGCAAGTGTATGAAACATTTTAAGAAAATCAAATTGCTTTTCGTGGCGATAGCCCTGTTCTCGTACAGCCATATCTGCCATGCAGGCGACACGGGGGACGAGTCTGTCGTACTGTGGTACACAAACGGTGAAAAAACTTGTTATCTGCTGTCAAGCAAACCGGTTATCACTTACAATGAAGAAAACCTGATACTTACCGCCACCGACGTGAACATAGAAGTGGCACGGGCCGACATAGACAGGATAACCATAGACAAGCAGGCTACAGACATAAAGCAGACCCTGTCTGAAGAGCAGCAAGGCCGCATAACCGTCAATGCTGACGGAGCGCAGCTATCAGGCTTCGGGAAAGGAATGAAAGTGTACCTCTATCAGGTAAACGGAGTTCTTATCAGCCAATACACAATCCCGGAGTCAGGCTCGCTTGACATTTCGCTAAACGGAATGGAGAGGGGCATTTATATCATAAAAGCAGGACGTTCAACAATTAAAATAGCAAGAAAATGAAAAAATCTATCATACTATTAATCGGAATAATCGTTAGTATTACCGCTTCAGCACAAAACGTGATGCGCGTGGAACTTAATGACGGCACAGTAGCAAAATATCCAACAGCCGACGTAAAGCAGATAACATTTGAGGAAGATATGCCTGTCGGCACTCCTGTTGACCTCGGACTGCCGAGCGGCACCCTATGGGCCGACTTCAACGTGGGCGCCAGCAAGCCTTCGGAGCCGGGCAACTATTACGGATGGGGAGAGACAGAGACTCACACCCTGTATTCATGGGAGAACTACACTCTGTACGATTACGACAACGAGGTCTGGATTAAATGGGAAGGCGACTCCTTAGACTTCGGCAATACGGACATTGACGTTGCTCACGTAAAATGGGGCGGACAGTGGCGCACACCTTCATGCGCACAGTATAAGGAGCTTGCCGAATACTGCACATGGACACTGACCGAAGAAGACGGCATGAGGGGATATAAAGTGACAGGAAAGAACGGCAACAGCATATTCATACCGTTCAACGGCGTCATAACAGACCACATTCAGTCGGTAGGCGTAATAGGCAACTATTGGTCTTCATCAAGATACAAAGATCCCGAATATTTAGGCTATGCACTGTTCATCGCCCCGGGCGAGGACATGGAAGACTCTTTAGACCCCGACGCCTGTGCATACAGATACTATGGATACGGCATACGCCCGGTTATAGGCAACTATATGGAGACAAAGAAGTTTGAAGCCGTAGACATGGCCCTGCCAAGCGGAACCAAGTGGGCAAACATGAACATAGGAGCCACATCGCCCGAAAATGCCGGCAACATCTATGCATGGGCTGAAGTTGAAGTGAAGGACACATACAGCAAGGAGAACTATTCTTTCTACGATGCTGCTACACAGACTTTTGAACCTGTGGGCGAACAGCGCGAGTCGATTTACTATAACGTTGCAGAAGAAATGAACGACACCGTCAACGTGTACGACATACAAGGCTCAGGCTATGACATGGCAGCGCACGAGCTGGGCGAAAACTGGACCACACCTACCCTTGAGCAGTATGGAGAGCTGATGCAATATTGCACATGGACATGGACCACACAGAACGGCGTAAACGGATATCTCGTTACGGCGTCTAACAACAACAGCATATTCCTGCCTGCTGCCGGAATATACATCAACGAGGACATTTCCGGCAACGGCATCAGCTTCTATTACTGGACTGCAAACATGCCAAGCAGCACAAGCGACCAGGCCTACCAGTTTGTGGGATACCGCGACTATGCCACAAGCCTGATGCCAGGCAACCGCTTCAGCGGATGTCCCGTAAGAGCGGTCTGCAAGTGATTACCCACTCATGAAGCCTGCCGGGCATGCCCATACCGACACATGACATAAAATACAGCATCATTGCCTATACGGCATAGCAGCGTGATACGCGGAAACGTGCCAACGCATAATATGGCTTTACTGCAAGGCCATAAATGCCGGCCGAGCCGGCAAGACCATGATTCTACGACAACCACAGAATTATGACAGACCTGCATGGCAAGGCCGCATGCGATGAATATCACTTCTGCCATAATGGACTTATTTGGCATCTTATCCGGGTTTCATCAATATGACTTACCCCACAAACTGCATGTCTGGCAGGCATTGTCACCACAGAAAACTCTTTACAAAATTTATGTATAGAGTTTTCTGTGAAATAGAAATCCGACGTATAACGTATGTTAAACAGACGGGCTGCATGAGGCCATCCGTTTAACATACGTTTGCTTTTACGCTGCTTTTTCATGCCCGAAATGCCTGTTTCGGAGATTAAAGCCGCAGGTTTTGCACTGCAAACAGTGCCACTTTTCATTGCTAAACCTATCGTTTAAGCATGCTAAGTGGCCGAGTAATGTTTTTTAACACACACGTCTTTTCTCTTTAACCGGCATAAATGCCTATATATCAGCACGTTGACAGAAAGGCCCGTTTTCTGCGTTTTTCGGGCAAAAAGCAAGGCCGGCGCAGAAAAGCGGCATTCTGAGAGCGTCAAAATAAAAAAGTTTTCTGTTGCAGGCAGCCTGCCGCTACTGCCGGAGCGGCATTGCATGATGACAGCAAAAACTGCAATAATGCTAAAAAAAAATAATAAATATACAGCATAGCTTGCCGTATGATTTATTTTTCCTATATTTGCATAATATAGGATGCGGCTCAGCAATACAAAATCAAGAACGAAGTTTTTGTTTTGCAATGCATTCGCCTTTCGCTATATTTGCATAATATAGGATGCGGCTCGGCAATACAAAATCAGGAACAAAGTTTTTGTTTTTGCAATGCATTCGCCTTTCACTATATCCGAGAAATGAAAAACAGAACTATTAAAAATAAAAAAGTAGGAATTATGTTGAATAAGAAGGTTGAAGAGGCGCTCAATGCGCAGATTAATGCCGAAATGTGGTCGGCATATTTGTATTTGTCTATGGCTGCCTATTGCCACGCAGAAGGCCAGCCGGGTATGGCAAAATGGTTTGAGGTGCAGTTTCAGGAAGAACAAGACCACGCCAAGATTCTGTTTAACTACATCAACTCTCGCAACGGACGCGTGGAGCTGAAGGCCATCGACGAGGTTCCGACAAAATGGGACTCTATTCTCGATGTGTTCAAGAGCACGCTGAAGCACGAGCAGAAGGTTACGGGCATGATCAACGACCTGTATGCGCTGACACACGAGCAGAACGACTTTGCTACGCAGAGCATGCTGAAGTGGTTTATCGACGAGCAGGTTGAGGAGGAAGAAACAGCCCAGACCATTATAGACAACATAAAGATGATTAAAGATAACGGATACGGCATATACATGCTCGACAAGGAGCTCGGAGCAAGAACTTACACACAGGCCGCACCGTTGAATGGTTCTCTCTAATTAAATTTAGAGCAGGTATCTTAATAAAAACAATCAGGGGAAGCCGGAGAATAAACTTGTTCTCCGGCTTTTTCTTGCCGGTTTGCCAAGACTTGCATCGCCATATAACCACCACTCGCAGACACTGAGCTGACACACAGCCACAGCAAAGCCAGCTTGCAAGGACAAGACAAGCCAAAATCATCAATACACAACCTTTGCATTGCAACATAACAACAATGCGTACATCACCATACCGGATGCATTAAGCCATGATAAAGCCACTTACACCATAAAGGTTAACCTAAACTCCTCCACGGAGCCATTGCGCGGCCACACTACAACAAGTGCCTACACCATCAAGGCAAACCTAAGCTCCCCCACGGGGGGAGTTGAGGGGGCTTCTCCTCAACCTGTATCTCATCGTCCTTACGGCGCCCGCCGTCATGTTCATGGCACGCTGAATGTCGCTGTCAGTGAGGCCGGCGAGGGGCAGCATAAGAAAAAACGTGTTGTATGGCGTCAGCCGTCTGTGGCTCTTCTCTATGGCGGCTATGTCGTCTGGCATCAGCGTTCGGCCGTATTCAACGGCTGCCTCAAAGTCGGCTTTCTTCCATTCGGCCGTGTTTCCTCCGCCTATAATCTCCTCATATCGTCTTTGTCCCAGTCCTATTATTGCCGCTCTCTGCTCCCTGAGCGTATCGAGCTTGCGGCTCAGGCTGCTAATCTTTCTCTCGTTCTCGTCTTTCGACAGGCTCAGTTCGTTTATCTCCTTTCTGTATCTGTCGGTTAGCCGCTCAATCTCGCCGAGCCGTTTTTTGCTTCGGTTTATCTTCCTTCGGTGAATCACCAGCAGCAACGCGAGTGCCGCCACTGCCACAGTTGCCGCCGCAGCCGCCGTCTTCAGCTTCATGTCGGCCTGCCGCGCGGCCTCCGCCTTGTCTATTTCGTTTTGCAGGCTCAGCATCTTTTCCGTGTTTTTGCTTTGCTCAATGCTGTCTTTCATCGCCTTCGACTTTTCTATCAGTTCGGCAGCCTCGCGATATTCTCCCTGTTCTTTTTTAACGTCTGCCATCCACGACATAACTTCTGCCCTCACTATAGGGCTGCCTTTGCTCATTGCCCTGTTCCACAGTTCAAACGCTTCGCTCTCTTTTCCTTGTTCAATATATATGTTGCCAAGAATAAAGTAAGCGTATGACGTGGGCTTTATTGATAAAGACATTTTAGCGTATTTCTCTGCTTCGTCAAATTGTTCCTGGTTATAAAAGTCTGCGCTGATGTCTGTTATGTAACTTACGTATGTCTTATTTTGTATATATTTAATGTGTGGAATAATTTTTTTGCTGTAATACAGCGAGCTGTCAAACTGCATTAAATTTGTGAAGGCATTGCTGATTTTATTTAAAGAAAGTGCGATCATTTCTTCGTCGTTACGTTTTTTTGCCAGATTAAGAGATCTTTTAGCATAAGTCAATGCCATGTTAAAATTTCTTGTATGGTAGTTTATTGTAGACAAATTCGCATAAATACTGTTCAGCAACACTGTTTCTTCGGCATTCTCTGCTATGTCTTCTGCTCTTTTAACGCATTCGATTACCTTCTTTATGTCGCCATTCCTTTTGTATATGGTCATGCCTTTATAATAAAGTGAACGGGCCAATTTTGATTTGTCTTGTGACTTTTCATAATATTTTATGCTGATGTCTATAGCCGAGTCAGAATTTACAGGCAATTGTAGTCTGAATAATGTGTTGGTATAAAGAAGGTTATAGTATGCTCTGTCACTCTCGCTCGTTATCATAGCCGTGTCTATCTTCAGCAGCTGCCTTAATGCAGAGTCGTTTTCTTCCTTTGCAAGCAATGTGTCTGCCTGCACCAAAGCCGTATGCACTTTGCTGTGTCTTTGGCATGCAGTGATTGTTACGATAAGAAATATTATAGTCAAAATGTTTTTCATGTTGTGGCCTTTCAGATGCTCAAAGTTATTGATTAATTCTGTTATGTGCAAGTTTTTATGCGTTTTTTGCTCGTCGACAATGCCGTAAAGCGTCACATTTTTGTGTTTCAATTTGTTGCATTTCTATATGTACAACATTGATAATCAGAGATTTAAATACTAAATCAAAATGTGACGCACTAAGAAAAAATATGGATTAAAGTTTGGCAGTATGGCTTTGCGTTTTATAACTTTACAAAAGCGACGGAGGCAGAATGAGTCGAAGAAAAAGAATTTGTCAAAGTTATTTTTGAGATTTATCGGCTGCGCCGGCGGATAGGATATTGAATTGTTGTAAGTTAAATTTTTAATAATAAAAAAACATTGGTTATGAGAAAAATAATATTTATCATCGGCATGACGTTGGGAATGTGCTTTTGCGTATGTGCAAGGGGACAGGTAAAGAAAGACATCTGGTCGGAAGTGTCGACACACTTGTCGATGTACGGCAGTTCAAACAAGCACATGGAGGTTTTTTACACGCAGGGCTGTATCGTCGTTATGTAGCGGATTAGAATAATTATGTACGAAAATGGCGCAAATATTAGGAAACATGAAAATAAATTCGTAGATTTGCCTTTTGAATAAACTAATGACTTCAGAATACTCAAACGTAAAAAGAAATCAGCGCAGCCTTATGGCGCGTAAAGGCCGGAGACTTAACGGCACCATGAAAATTAATGATTGACGCAACCGCAGGCGGAGATGTTCCTGCCCAAAGTTATGTATTAACACCTTAAACAGATATAATTATGAATAAAATCACATTTGCTCAGTTGTTCAGCTGGTTTACGTTTTTAATATTCGGCTTATTCTTGATATTCGATCTCACGTACCGGGGCAACACTATGTTTAATACAATCGCCTATGTCTTGTTCGCGGCAATAGGACTTATCGGACTGCTTACGTTAAAAAAGCGGAAACCCGACTGGCGCATATTCGACATTGTGTTCAATGTGCTGTTGCTGTTGTACAGTGCAGTGATGCTTTATTCAATATACATCGAATAAGGCAGACGGAGAGAGCATGCAAATGCAAAAGACTTAACGGCACAATAGGATTTAAAGGTAGACACAACCGCATGCGGAAGTGTATTTACCTGAAATCGTTATTAACACATTAAACAGAAATGTTATGAATAAAAAGACACTTGCCAGGCTTTACGAATGGTTTTCGTCTATAGTACTGATATTCTTCTTAGTTGTAAGATTTGCGTTCCATGACAACGACACGCTTTATACAATCGTCTATATCTTGGTTGTTGCGGAAGGAGTTATAGGTCTGCTTACGTTTAAAAAGCGGAAGCCCGACTGGCGCATATTAGACATTACGTTCAATGTGATTTTGCTGCTGTTAGGCGGATTGGCGCTTGTGGCTACGTACATCGAATAAGGCAGACGAAGAGATTTACAGAAATGAAATATGGAAACATAATATGAGCAATTTAAGTTTAATCGCAGGTCTTGGCGTCGCCGTGGTGCTGTCTGTGGCGGCGTTTGTGGCAAGACGGCGCAAGAAGGTTAGCCACGACAGCATGGACTTATGCCTGGAACTGGTGTTCTTCTTTGCCGCATACAAGCTGTTAAAGGTTGCGGCCGTAACGCTGGGCATGCCTTCGTCATATTTCTATTTGGCAGCATTTGCAGTTTCTGCCGTAACCCTTGTATACAGAATGTTGAGAAAATCAGCCGGGCGGCTTTACAACGGACTGTTGCTGCTTGCGTGCATGGGGTCAGCTATAGGCATTATAGATGCCGTGGGCTTGGCCTCAGGGCGCTGGTTTATGGTGTCGGCGAGCGCAGTAGTGGCGCTTGGCTCGCTCACGTTTATCATGACAAGTATGCACAAGAAGAAAGACTTTGGCAACGACACGGCCGACATGGTGTCGGGAGTTGCGTTTATGGCCTCTGCCGTAAAGTTCTGGCAGCTTACGCTTAATGTGTCATGGCTGTGGGCAGTGCTGCTTGCCGTAGCCGTGCTTGTGGCCTCGCTTGCCGTATATCTTGTCGCGCTGATGCGCGGCGGCAGATGACGCAGCGTGCATTTATCAGGCATAACGCATTAATAACGCGCCGGCATGAATAACTATGCCGGCATAGATAAGCAGGCATGGCAGCGCGAACGGGCAGCGTAGGCCGTGGCATAAGGTCTGCATCATGTGTTTACGTTCAGATTCAATGATTAAAAAAGAAAGAGGAGATTATATATGACACCATTACATCTGTGCTGCGCTGCCGGCAGGACAAAAGACGCACTGGGCAGTTACTCGATATTTTTATTTCCGATAGCTATAGGGCTGATTGTTGGATTTGACTCGTCGGCGTTTTACTTCTTTCTTATTCTGGCAGTGATTACAGTAGCGCTGAATATGGTTAATAAAGTAAGAAATGAAGAAGACAAAGACGCAGAAGAACCAAATGCGTATGTCAAGGTGTTCAGATGCTTTTCGCTCCTTGTAATCCTGCTCTTTGTTATGGCTGAGACAATGTACCGGGACAACGCCACGCTTGGGGCAATGGTCTATGCCTTGTTTGCTGCAAGAGGCCTTATGGGGCTGCTTACTCTGACAAAGAGAAAGCCCGACAGGCGCATGTCAGACATTGTGTTCAATGTGCTGTGGCTGCTGTTCGGTGCCCTGATGCTTTATTTCACATACGCCGGATAGCACCTACAGGCCACATCAGCACATCTACGCCAAGAGCCATGCACAGAATAATAGAAGCAGCATTGGCTGCAGCGTCAGTATTTCAGGTTCATCTTTCTGAACATAACAAAATCTTCGTCGCCACGCAAAATCTTCTTTATAGCCACAGGCAAGTTATGATCGTTGAGATAATGGCGCTCGCCCGGCTTATAGCTGCTGCTTGCCACCGACAGGCTGTCGGCACGCAGGGGCGTTGATATGCCTGCAAGCGAGAGCATGGTGTGGAACACCGACGCGCTCGTGGCCACACTCTTGCGGCTGTTATAGCCGACGGCTGCGGCCTCGGCGGCATACATCTGCCTGTAAGACGGCGACATCCAGATCAGCAGAGGCACGTGCAGCTCATAGTATGAAGGTATGGGCGAAGCATGAAGAAACAGCCTGCGGCCATCGTCGAAGATGTTTTCGCCGTGGTCTGAGGTGTAGAGCATGGCCGACACGGCACCGCTGCAGTCGAGCTGACGTATGAGCAACGACAAGAAACGGTCGGTGCTCCTGATGCTGTTGTCATAGGCGTTGAGCAGCTGCCTGCGGTTAGACACCTTGGCCTCGCTGGCGTTGTCGGGCCTGAACACGGCCTCAGACCGCCTGTAACGCTCGCGGTAGTTGAAATGAGAGCCATACGTGTGCAGCACAATCAGCTCCTTTGCACGTTTCTTATCCAGTATGTCGTTCACCATACGCAGCATATCTTCGTCATACATGTCGCTGCGTTCAGTTTCTTCTTTTATAAACTTCCAGTCGTCGGCCTCCTTGCCGAAGATGTCAATAAACGAGTGGTTAGGCCGCTGGTTTGATATGAATGTCGTGTGGAAGCCTGCCTCGCGGAACGCCGTGATGATGCCTTTCTCGCGGTATATGCGGCCGTAGTCTTCAGCCGAGGCTGCCGACAAGAGCATCGGGACGCTCTTGTGCGTGGTGTTCGACTGCGTTATGGCATCGCTGAACACCGTGAGTCCGCCGGTGCGCTGAAGCATGGGCGTGGTGTTGCGGCCATAGCCGTAAAGCCCGAAGCTGTAGGCACGCGCCGTCTCTCCGATAACCAGCACATAGACCTCGCGCCCTGAGGCGGCATGGGTGGGCACGGCATTAAACCTGAAGCCAGCCGATGTCTGGGGATAATCTGCCGTGGCCTTGTAGCGGTCGGCGGCAAGATATATGTTGTAGAACACGTTGAGGGGATACAGATGCAGCCGTGCGCTGTAGTCGCGGCCGGCAAGATAGCTGCCCGCCATGCATGCCGCCCCTGCAACGAGAGCCGCAAGCGAACGGCGCCGCTGGCGCAGCAGAAAACTGCGGCTGAGCACGTCGCCGCGGCGCAGCGACACAACGGCCAGCAATATCACGGGCACATAAATAACCACGACGATTACTATTGCCGGCAGAAGATTGTCGAGCAGTTCCATTGCCTCGCCCACATTGGTGGTAACAAGATTGAGGAACATGTCGACGGCTATAATAGAATGGCCGAAAAGATAGAGCAGCACTATCTGGAAGGCAGCCAGAAACATCAGCGGAAAAAGCAGCAGAGCCGTCTTGCCGGGCTTACGGCCCAGCGCCATGAGCAGCCATACTGCCGCTACGGGCAGCACGATGTTGGCGACGGAGGCCATGATGCCCATGCGCTCGGTGAAGCACAGAGCCACGTTGGGTATTGCCAGCACGGCAACAGTAAGCCAGAATATGCCGCGCGGCGAGGCGCAGCATCTTATTATGTCTGTTGATTTGATCATTTCCTTTTATTGTATGTTTGTTGATTATGTCGTTGCAGGCGCCCCGACAGAACTTTGTCACGGCGCGACAGCACACAGCCTCACGGCGGCAGCTGACGTAGAACGTAAGCGGCGGGCGCTATAATGCGGCAGACAGGGGACTATGATGTCCGCTGACGGCGCATGACAAGACACAGCCGCAGAGAAGACGAGGTCAGAAGGCCTCGTTGATATGGAAGAGGAAGCCCGACTGTCCGCTCTTGCCGAAACCGTAGTCGAGGCGTATGTTCACGTCTTTCTTGAACTCCCAGCGGTAGCCTATGCCGAAGTTGGGCAGCACGCGGTCGGCGCGTATGGCGCTGAACTTGCTGAACACCGTGCCCGCTCCGGCCCATACCACCATGCCGTTGCGCCCCCACAGATGCTGACGCAGCTCTACCTGCGCCTCTATCTTGTGCTTGTCACGATAGCGTCCCTCATAATATCCGCGCATGGAATAAGAGCTGCCCAGCAGGGCCATCATGCCCCACGAGGGATTGCCGAAGTTGAGCGTACTGGTGATGTCACCCGCGATGATGCCTCCCTTCCACACCCGTCCGTATGCGCTGGCATGAAGGTCGGTGGTGCTGAAAGCATAGTCGTTGCCGAGGAACGCCGGCCGGAAATACTGCGACAGGTTGACATAGAAGCCCTTGTGAGGGTTGGTTATGACGTCGCGCGAGTCGTAAACGAGCGAGACGCCCGCGCCAACGTTCCATGTGCGCCTGTCCATGCCGTTGAGCAGTTCGGGGCGCTCTACGTTGTTGGCATAGGCAAAGTCGTAGACCAGCACCGGACCTGCATACAGATTGTCGGCAAAGCGCCACAGCAGACTTATGTCGGCATTGACCTGGCAGCGGTTCATCTCCGACTTGTTGGCGTCGTTGTTGCCCATCTCGTAGCCGATGCCCCAGAAGTCGCTCTTGAACGAGTCGAACGACACGTCATAGACCATGCGGCAGCGGTCGTGCGGAAATATATGGTTGCCCCTCACACCAATCTTATAATAGTTTGCCGTGGTGATGTCGCCGTAAAGGGCCACGTTAGAGCGCGTAAGGAGCGAGTCGGTCATGTCGGTGCGATACAGTCCGGTGGCAACAAGTCCCAGTCCGAGCTTGGTGTCGGTGCTGTAGTGCGGTCCGCCTATTATGCTGAAGTCGAACTTCTTGTAAGGCTTCTCCTTGTTCGAGTCGGCAAAATAGTCGATGACGCGGTTTATCAGTCCCTTTTTCTTCTTTTTCTCCGTAGTGTCAGCAGGACATGTTCCGGCCTGTTCACACGTGTCGGCCACTACGGTTCCGGCCCTGTCTCCGGCATCCTGCGCCCCCGCGGCTGCGGTTCCGAGCGCCATGATGGTTGTAAGCAGCAGAGTCTTCATCAGCTGTTGTCTTTATCAGTAAACAAGTTCAACATTGTCTATCCACAGAGTGTTTCCGGGCGATCCGATGTATGCACCGCCGTGGCTCGACGAGAATTGCAGCATCAGATGCGTAGGCGCAGTGCCCTTGGCAGCCCATCCCGTCTCAACCACGGGCACGCTCTTGCCCTTGCTGTTGCGTGCATAGTCGGTCTTGCGCAGCCCCATGGTCCTTGCGTCATAGTTAGGATTGTTCCTTATGTCGCCGTAAAGTATCTGATATGTGGCGTTGTTCACCCATCCGTTGGTGCTTGTCCCGTATTTCACTACGAGCGTGCCCACCCTTTCGGCCGTGATGTTCCCTTTGCTGTCCTCATGCCTCTTCTGCAGATACAGCACGGTTATGGCGTAGTCCTTGCCTGCCACGGTAGAACTCTTGCTGAATCCGGTCTGCTTTATTCTGTTGGCCGTGCCGGCCACCTTCACCCTATAGTCGTAGCGCAGCGCCTTGGGTCTGCCCGTAAAGTGTATACCGTTGTTCATGGCCTTTGGTCCGTCCTTGGTTCCGGTTATCGGCTCCTTCATGTCTCCCAGGAAGATAGAGCCTGCCGCCAGCACCTTGATGTTCATAAGGCCCATCACCTTGACGCTCTCGATGTGAGTAGTCAGCTTGGCGCAATATCCGCTGCCGTGCTTGTCGCGGTAGACCGAGTTGTTGGTCTTTACCACCCCCATGACCTTTGCCATCACGTTAGACGTGCCCCAAGGCGAACCTCCGCCGTTGACGTAAGGCTTGTTGCCGCTTATAGTGCGGCTTGGTCCTATCTCATACAGCGTCTTTGTCTGTCCCCCGATGATTGCAGATTCCTCTATCTTACGTATGGTCCAATTGTCCATATTGCCATAGCGAATGGGGACAACCTTCTCTGTGGCAGACGCCGGCAGGGTCAGCAGGATGACTAATGCCAGCATGAGGTTATTACATTTATGTTTCATAATGGTGGCAAATATATGAAAACTTTATTGTCTAAAAAAGTTTTTGAAGTGTTTTTGACTGTTAGAAGCTCCAAATGTGTGTATTATTTTGCAGTGAAAAACATTATTTAACTTTTAGTATACGATTATTCCACATCCGGCCCTACGACACAATACCCGGCCGCACAGGATTAAAAGCGATCCGCGTATTACGGTGCATATCGTTTACCCAAAATCTGTCGATTTGGGTTAAAAGTTAAAAATGAAAAACATCTCCGAAAAAGCGGAAGCCTCTACGCTCAAGATAAAGCCAAAATAAGACAGAACGATAAAGACGGATTTGGGCAGAAAAACATTCAATAACAAACTCGTCGGGCATGCTGTTCAGGAGCCGCAAGACGGCTGCCTGCTGACGCCAGAAATGGGGATACACAAAAAGAGGCTGAAAATCGTAACATTTTCAGCCACTTTTCATTAACATAGGATTGTTTTGTGATGAATATTCAGCAATTCTTTAAGGAATTGCCGCCGATTTACTTTCAGACTGTTAGTGGGCCGTTTACGGTGCAAAAGTGGGCCACTTTTGCACCGTAAACGGCCCACTTTTCATGCGCAAGTCATAGGTTAATTTTGCCTGTACGGCATGGCTGCCGCAACATGGCGCAGCCACACACGCCAACGATTAGACACGCAGCAGCAACGGCGCACCGTTCTACCGGCCGACTATCTGCCTGCCGATGCCGCACAAAAAAGGCCGTCGGCACTGCATCCGGCAAATATAGATGCCGGAAGACAATACGGACGGCCGTATAGCGTGTGTATCAGTCAGGCCGGAGCGGCGGCCGTGTCATGGTCAGGCTTCTCTCTGCTTCGTACCCATTCGGGCCTCAACAACGTTGATAACGTAGTCGCCAAGCTTCTCGCACTCGCATATTATATCCATATACATCGTGCCGATGGCGTAGGTGTACTCATGGCTGTTCACGTCGTTGATGTTCTGGCTCTTCAGCTGGTTGCGATAGTTGTTAATCTCGTTCTCTATGTTGAACGAGCGGTTAACGTCGAGCTTGTCCTTGCGTCCCGAGAGCATGATGTTCATCTGCGTCAGGCTGTCGTCGGTAAGTTCAAACATCTGGTGCAGGTGTTCATACTGGCTTTCGGTGAAGTCTTCCTTGCCCTTAAACTTTCTGCTGATGTTGCGGGCTATGTTGTAGCAGCTGTCGCCGATACTCTCAATCTCCGATATCTCCCTGAGCATGGCCCTTATCCTGGCCTTGGTCTCGTCGCTGAGGTGGGCGTCGCTCACGCTGTCGAGATATTTGGCAATCTCTATCTCCATGTTGTCGCTGATGCCCTCATACTTCTCTATTCTGGTAAAGAGCTTCGTGAAGGCCGTGTCGTTGGTGGTGTTGAGCAGCTCGCGCACAAATCCGAACATGCGCTGTATGCGCTCAGCAAAGAGAATAATCTCCTTCTGTGCCTCGAGCACCGACAGCTCCGGCGTCTCCATGATGCTGTTGCCGCCGATGTAGCGCAGGCGGAACTCCTCTTCCTCGTCGTTGGTGCGGGGCTTGATGAGCCAGCAGACAAACTTCTCAATCTGCGGTATGAACCATATAAGTATAAAGGTGTTGCAGATGTTGAACGAGGTATGGAACGCTGCCAGCACTACAGAAAGCTTTATTGGGTTGAGGTCGTGCGACTGCGGGTCGTAGTTGACAAAGTTGCAGACGAGGTCGACAAACGGATAGAACACGCACAGCACCCACAGTACGCCGAACACGTTGAACACCAGATGGGCCAGCGCAGCCCTGCGCGCCTGTGTGTTGGCTCCGAGGGCGGCCAGGTTGGCCGTGGCGGTAGTACCGATGTTCTCGCCCATCACGAGCGCTATACCCAGATATATGGGCAGCACGCCGCTCGAGCAGAGCACCATGGTGATGGCCATCAGGGCGGCCGACGACTGCAGGATGCAGGTCAGCACGGTACCGATAAGAAGGAATACGATTATTGTTATGTAGCTGTTAGTGTCGAACGAACTGAAAAACTCTAACAGAGCCTGATTGTGGCCAAGGTCCATCTCCTTGCCCGTGTCGCTGAGAATTGCCAGCGAGAAGAACATGAAGGCTATGCCGAAGAGGAAGTCGCCTATGTAGCGGTGGCGCCTGGTGTAGATTAGCAGGATGCCGACAATAAAGGCAGGGAACACCACGTCGGTGAAGTTGAACGAGAATCCGAGGCTCATGATCCATGCCGTAAGCGTAGTTCCAATGTTGGCTCCCATAATAATTGATATGGCCTGAGCCAATGTCAAGAGTCCGGCGTTGACAAACGATACTGTCATTACCGTCGTGGCCGACGACGACTGCACTGAGCAAGTTACGAACATACCGGTGAGCATTCCGGTAAACCTGTTTTTAGTCATCGTGCCGAGGATGTGGCGCAACTGTGAGCCTGCCATCTTCTGCAGAGCTTCGCTCATGCCTTTCATACCGTAGATAAGAAGGGCTAATGCTCCAATAATCTTAAAAAAAATCCAAATCGACATATTTTAATTTAATTTATCATGTCATGTTGCGATGTGATGCGAAAAACGGAGTATCTTTACGAGCATAAATCGTTTAACCGCATGGATATGAAACAAACAATTCAAATACGTTGCAAAAATAATAAAAAAATTAAAAATTTTGCAATAGGAAGTACACTTTCTGATGTTTTTCGTGAATTTAATCTCGAAATGGATTACGGCCCCATAAGCGCAAAAGTAAACAACAAGGTGGAGGGACTCAATTACAGAGTGTACCACAGCAAGGATGTTGAATTTCTTGACATAAGGTCGGCTTCAGGCTCGCGAGCCTACACGCGCACACTGTTCTTCGTGCTGTGCAAGGCCGCGCATGACGTGTGGCCGGGAGCCGAGGTGGTGATAGACATACCCGTGTCTAACGGCTACTATTGCAACATCAACATAGGACGACCGCTCACCGAGGCCGACGCCGACGCGCTGCGTTCGCGAATGCAGCAGATTATCGACGACGCGCTGCCCATACGCCGCCACGAATGCACCACGGAAGAGGCCATCGGCATGTTCTCCGAGATGGGCATGGACTCTAAGGTTAAGCTGCTAAAGAGCGTAGGCTCGCTCTACACCACATACTACGAAATCGACGGATACAAGGACTACTATTACGGCACGCTGCTCACCAACACGCGCCAGCTGTATCTCTTCGGCCTCGAGAAGTATTACGACGGCATGCTGCTGCGCATACCTCTGCGCGACGACCCGTCGCGTCTGGGCGACCTGATAAGGCAGGACAAGATGTTCGAGATATTCAAGGAGCACCACCGCTGGCAGAAGATTCTGGAAATGAGCACCGTGGGCGACTTTAACGACGCCGTAAAGAACGGCCACTCTACCGACCTTATCAACGTGTCGGAAGCCCTTCAGGAGAAGAAGATATCGCAGATTGCCGACATGATAGCGGCGCGCAAAGGCGTAAGAGTGGTGCTGATATCGGGCCCGTCGTCGAGCGGCAAGACAACGTTCTGCAAGCGTCTGTCCATACAGTTGCTCACATGCGGCATCAAGCCCGTGCAGATTTCTTTGGACGACTATTTCGTCAACCGTGAGCTTACGCCTAAGGACGACAAGGGCGACTACGACTACGAGAGTCTCTACGCGCTCAACATACCGCTGCTCAACGAGCAGCTCAACGCGCTCTTTGCGGGCGAGGAGGTTGAGCTGCCGCGTTATAACTTCCAGTCGGGACGCAGCGAGAAGAGCGGACGCAGGCTGAAACTGCTGCCCGACAACGTGCTCGTAGTGGAAGGCATCCACGCACTCAACCCCGAACTCACGGCCAAAATACCAGAGGAACAGAAGTTCCGCGTGTATGCATCGGCACTGACAACCATACTGCTCGACACGCACAACTATATACCGACGACAGACAACCGACTGCTGCGCCGCATCATACGCGACTACAAATACCGCGGTGTGAGCGCCGCCGAGACCATACGCCGCTGGCCGAGCGTGCGTGCCGGCGAGAACAAGTGGATATTCCCCTATCAGGAGAATGCCGACGTGATGTTCAACTCTGCCCTGCTCTTCGAGCTTGCCGTCATAAAGAGCCAGGCCGAACCGCTGCTCGAGCTTGTGCCAGAGAACATGGAGGAGCACGCCGAGGCCTACCGCCTGCTGAAATTCCTAAAGTATATCGCCCCAATACCCAACCGCCAGCTGCCGCCTACGTCGCTGCTGCGCGAGTTCCTTGGCGGCAGTTCGTTCAAGTACTGATGCCGTTGCTTTTAGCATTATTTCAATAAAAACAATATAGCCGGATGTCTTTATACATATATTTAATAAAGACGTCCGGCTATTTCTTTGCATACGTCATATGCAATACTACGAGTTGATGGCTGAAGACGCATTGCAGCCACGCCGACAGGCTGTTCTCTCCACACTAACAGTGCCGGCTCTGCCATGACGGTGCGGCATACTGCATGCCCGGCAGTCGGTCATAAGCCAATCACCGTCTGCCGCCAGACTTGCCGACACAGCACAAGACGGTCTGTCTTACCCATAATACTTTCTGCCTGAAACGTCATGCCCGCATCCAAACCGTCACGCCAATAACGCATCTGTCTTTAAAATCTTCCGTTTAATTCGCATTTATTACTGATTAAGCAACATAAAACAGGGGCTTTTTACTTCATATTGATACATATGAAGTGAAAACGGCAGGATATTTTAAAGAAAATAACAACATTTATTTAAATTTGCAAATGACAGACACTTTGTTACCTCGAAGTATCATATTATGTTTAATTTAAATTGTTATACTCATGAGAAAGACGTTACTTTTATTGGCTGTTGCACTTGCAACATTTGCTGAAAATGCATGGGCAGACAAAAGCTTTAAGACATTACCGGAGTTAACTTACGGAGTGGCGATTTCACCCAGCGGACAATATCTTGTAGGAGTGAATCCCTCATACATGGTTGACGGCTCTTATTCTGTCAGCTATCTGTATGACACCAACACAGGTGAGACACAGTGGCTTACCGAGTTTGACCAAAACGACTTCAGCAAGTCAGGAGAATTTAAGGCCGTAAACGACGCCGGCGTGATTTGCGGAGCATCAAAGGACCCGGATCTTCTCATAACTTACTCTGACATGTTTGGCACTGAAACCAGACCAGCCAACTCTGCCGCAATATGGAAAGACGGCAAATGCACGCTTCTTTACTACGGCGACTTCGACACATCTAAGTTTGAATTCCTGGGTGACGGCTCACAGGCTACAGACATTTCGGCCGACTCAAAGACCGTCTGCGGATATATCAGCACAGGCAATGCCGCATCATTCTATCCATGTATGTGGAAAGAGGGCAACGACGGCAAATGGACTCTCGAGTGGCTCGCATTACCTGAAGATGCAAAAGACGGAATGACTTACTTCATTTCTGACGACGGCAAAACTATTGTAGGAAAAATAACAGACGCTACAAACAACCAGCATGTGGCATTATGGAAAGACGGCGCATGCACCATCATAACAGACGAGCAGATTGGATGGGAGTCTTCAAGCTACGGCGGACAGGTGAAGATTCTGTCAATGAGCGCTAACGGCAAATTCTTTGTGGCCAAGAGCGCAGCCAATGCTATATATATCTATAATATAGAAACCAATGAAGGACGCAAGATTCCTGCCTTCGAGACAGCAGCAAACATAGAATATGCAGCCGTGGACAACGAGGGCAACGTGGTGGCTGCCTATAACTATGGCTCTATATTCTTCGGCGGAGACGTATATACACGCCCGTTCTGGTACTCATACAAGGAGGACCGCAACCTCGACTTCCCTTACTATATGCAGCTGTTTGCCAGCGGAGTTACTCCCGACTTCACATTTGAGTATGGCGAGAAGACACAGGCTGTGCCCATGGCGATATCTGCCGACGGCAACGTAATAGTAGGAAACATCGACATCTATGCTGCCGTAGGACAGAAGGCTAAATGCTGGATTCTGAAATCAGAAAGATACGACGTGTCTATCCCTGTAACCCCGTCAGGACTCTCTGCCAAGTCGGAGGCTTTAGGACAGGTTACGCTGACATGGGCAAAGGACGAGACTAAATATGAAGACCTGACCCTGAAGTCATACAACATCTACCGCGACGGCAAAAAGGTTGCCAACGTTACAGCCGACAAGCCGATGACTCTGACCGAGAACAACGTTCCGGCAGGACACCCGGGCTATGCCGTTGAAGCAGTGTTCGAGACAGCAGACGGCGGCGAGATGCTTTCGCCAAAGTCAAACATTCTGAAGGCTTCTGTTCCCGACACATACGACATGCCTCTGTTCGACGACTTCTCGTCAAACTCTCTTGAGACTAACTACTGGGAAGTTGTAAAAGAATACGGCGATCCTACTGACGCAATGTGGGGCGTCATGCAGGACTACGGACTGATAGGCAGCAGCATTTCTTATATGGTATTTTCACAGCAGCCTTATTCAGGAAGCCTCATATCACGCCCGCTCGACGCCACAAAGGCAGAATCAGTAAGCCTGTCGTTCTTCATGCAGATGGCACCGCTGAACTCCGTAGACCAAGATCTCGAGAAAGACTCTATCAGCGTTGACATCTCTACCGACTTCGGAAAGACATGGAAGGAGATAAAGGCATGGTCGCTGAAAGACATCTATGCACAATACAGCTACAACGTAATTAACCTTGACATCTCTGCCGGAACAACAGGCAAGATCTTCCAGCTGCGTCTGCGCAAGCACGGACAGGGCGTTGCCCAATACATGATGTACGTAGACAACCTGAGGATTGAGGCCGGAGGCTCTGGCTCAAAGGCTCCTGCCGGACTTACAGGCACACTGGGCAAAGACGGCAAGTCGCTCTCACTGATGTGGCAGAACCTCTCAGGCGCTTACCAGCTCAACTACATCAACGATCCTTCTTTCATCAACAAATACACCATAGGCAACGAAGGCAAGGAACTTATTGCCGCCAACAAGTTTGAACCTGAAGACCTGGTTGCATACAAGGGCAAATATCTCTCAGGCGTGCAGACAACCATCAACTACTACAGCACAGAAGAGGAAGTAAAGGGCATACACGCTTCAGTAGTAGTGTTTGAAGACGGCAAGATGGTACGCGAGCAGGAAATAAAGGACATGACATACAACGAGGCTCTGACCGTTGCTCTCGACGAGCCGCTCCTCATCGACGGAACCAAGGAGCTGATGATAGGTGTTAAGATCTTCGACTACGACGAGCAACAGATACCTATATGCTACATTATAAGCGACAAGTTTGTTGCAGGCAAGAGCGACCTCTACTCTGAGGACAACGGTGCAAGCTGGCTGAAACTCTCTGAATTCTACAACGAGCAGGGCACACCTGAGCAGGGCTACTGCTGCTGGGACATCACCGGATGCATCACAGACAATCCTGAACTCACACCGGTTGCAGAGGGCGATCTGTTTGCATACAACATCTACCGCGACGGCGAGCAGCTTAACGAAGGAGTAATCGACAGACTGCAGACCCGCTTCACCGATCCCGAACCTACTGAGGACGCATGCTACCAGGTAGTTGGCTTCTTCTACGACGGAACGAAGTCAGAGGCTTCTGAGCAGTTCTGCCTCGACGACGTAACAGGCATTGAGCACAACATAGCCGACAACGTGACGATAACACGCAATGAAGGCGACAACTGCCTGACCATCAACGGCAAGTTTGACAATGCCACTCTCGTTGACATCAGCGGCGTATGCGTGTCACGCTCTGAAGGCAACCGCCTGTCGCTGAACGGAGTTAAGGCCGGCATCTACATCATCAGCATCAATGTTGACGGCAGAGTTTACACACAAAAGATGATTGTAAAGTAAAAGTCAGCAGCTAATCCTGCTGCATGATTATCACCCTAACCTATTTTCAGGCGGCTCTTTCCTCGCGAAAGGGCCGCCTTCTTTATCCCCTTGCCGGTAGTCATGCCGTGCCTGCAACGCACATCACGGCGGCACACGGCATCCCACTACTCACGCCCATTGCCGCCACGCAGCCGCCGACAGCAGACAGCTCTTCACCGCGTGTCACTGCGGCAACGGCAGAATACACATTGAGCCGCATCGAAGCAAAACGCTTACACATTGATTTATGCTGACGCTCTCATACTGCGATATTTGAAAATTAAAATCTCCCGGCCGCAAAAACGGGCAGTTTTCGCGTGCAGTCGCAACAGTCTAAGCATCAGAGTGTTATACTCATAAAGAGCATAATGTGCAACATTTTTTGTCCCAATTAGGACAAAAAAGCCATTATTTCAATAAAAAAACAGGCCCGTTTACGGTGCAAAAACCGCCTGTTTCTAATCCAAAAGTGGCCGAGTAATTTTTCAAAAGCATACCTTTTGCATGATAATGTAAATATTGTTTACCGCCGCCATGCCTCCGCTGCCCTCAGAAATTCTATTTCGTCTGAAAATCCTGACAAAACTCTGATGACACATTGGAAAGAGAAACAGCAATAAAAGCATCAAAATAATAATATATGACATACGGCAAAGATATAACAACCGGGATATAACACAGCGCCACAAAAACGAAAAAGCACACCAACAGGACCCGAAAACAGGCAACAACAGCATACTGATGGGGTCCAAAACAATGCTTTAGATGCTCATCTCAATTGAGATAAGCGCGTATACAGCATTAAATAGTTGATTATCAAGCGTTTACAATTTCTAATTCTTTTCAATTGAAAACGGCCCGAAAGGACAGATATAATTAGAAGCGGAAGAAAAAATAGCCTAATTTTGCCACATAGTTAATTTAATTTTTTATGTGAGCTTATGAAAAAAATCTTTTACTTTCTGTTGTTTGCAGCAATATCAGTTCAGACAGCACGTGCATCGGGCGACTCGCTCCTCGTAGGACATTGCGTAGGCAGAATATCTGACGAATGCAAAGTGTTTAACGGCGATGCCGGCCATGTCAGTGCGGCAACGATAATTCCGGCTGAAACAATGCGGCATTATCAGGGTAACAGACTGACAGCCCTGCGCTTTGCCGTTGTTTCAAAACTTAAAATTGACAGTATAAACGTCTGGGTGCGTGAAAAGTCAACAGACAATAATATAGCAGACGTTATGTTGAAGAAGAGTCAGTTTGACAAAGGCTGGAACCAGGTGAGCCTTCCTAAAGCAATAGATATTGAGGACAAAGACTATGTATTGGGAATGACATATTATCAAAGTGCAACAGGATATGTCATATCAACAGTATCAAAAGACACGGAAGGCGGACTGCTTACACAAATTGACGACGGCGAATGGCAAGACCGCAGCCATGAGGGCTTAGGAGTGCTGAGCATGGAAGGCGTCGTAACGGGCAACAGCCTGCTGCAGCATGATGTATGCATAGCCGAAACGGAAATTAGCGACGACAGCATAAAACTTGGTAACACTATTACGCTCTCGGCCATAATACGAAACAACGGACTTCAGCCTGTATCCTCTGTTTATGCCAAGGTAAGCCCTGAAGGAATGGAGCCGTTCTACAGGACTATACAGCTCGACAGGACAATCTCATACCGCGACTCGGCGTCAGTGGAAATAGACTTCAAGCCTGAATATGAAGGCACAGGCCTGACATCAGACGTAGAGATTGTAGGAGTGGACAACTACGAAGACGAATGGACCGACAACGGATATCACACATACATATATACCGTGAAAGAGCATCTCTTCATGAAAAAGATGCTTATGGAATACTTCACGGGCGAATCGTGCGGCAACTGTCCGCGTGTAGGCGGATTTGTAGACAGGCTCATTGATGAGCACCCGCAAAAAAGCCGCATCATATCAATAGAGCATCATACATACGGAACCGATCCTTTCTCGGTTTCAGACAGTCGCAGTTATGCCTCTATGTTTGAAGTTGACGGCGCGCCATGGCTGCTATACGACCGCAATCCGCAAAATCTGATATGTCCGGGATGGACAGAAGAAGACATGGTGTGGAACTTGACAGACCAGACTCTGGCTGAACCGACCACGGTGTACGTGCATCCTGAGGCTCAGATAAGCAAAGACTCTACGAACGTATATGTTACGGTAGACTGCGAGATTAACGAACAATTTTCTCTCGACAATCCCAGATTAACCGTATTCCTCGTTGAGGACAAGATGCCGGCCGTACTCCAATATTTCTATGACGACCGCATAGGTGAGAAATTCTATTTTAAAGGCGATGAATACATTCACCGCAATGTGCTGAGAGCCACAGACAGCAAATGGGGTGAGCCTATAACCTTTAAAGACAACGCCACAAAGTATGAATGCTCCTTCACGCTTACAGAGAATATGAAGAAAAACTTTAAGAATCTTTATATCGTTGCCTTTGTCGGCAATTACGACGAGAACGACAACCAAAACTGCAAGGTGGAAAACATAGACCGCTTCGAACTGCGCAAGGCAAGCATCAACGAGGAAGGCACAGACATCAGCCTCAACCACACGGAAGGCAGCATACGCACAGTTTACTACAACGTATCAGGACAGCGCATTGCAGAGCCGCAGAAAGGACTGAACATAGCTGTCAGCACTGATTCAAAAGGAAATATTGTAAACGTTCACAAATTTATCAAATAATTTTTTACTTGTTATGCTTAAACAAATGCTATTCACAATGCTTCTGGCAGTGCCAGTGGCATTAAACGGACAAAATCTTAGCATAAGGAATGCCGGAAAGCAACTTGTGCTCAAGAGTGTCAACGACAAAGGTGACCGAAACCGGCACCAAGTAAGAACAAACGTCCATAAAGGCACCATCACGCTGCGTGCTACAAAGCCAAACAAAGTGGACGGAAAAACAACCACATGCTATTTTCAGGGCTCCTCTTACATCAATTCTTATGATGAAGAGGTAACGTGGGCATCAACGTTTGTTTTCGACCACAGTCAGAACACCGTAAAAATAGACAATCTTTTCGGGCCGATACTTGAAGACTGGCTATACGACGACGTGAGCATTACGGCAAAGACCGAAGGCAATCAGATTGTATTCCCCGTGGCCTCTCCATATCGCGGAGATGAGAGCAACACCATCGTAGGCACAATAGACAACGACTATGTGTCACTACTGGCAGGCGAACTGGTGAACAATCCAGACGGATCACAAGGCGTGAATCTGGAAAACGAACTACGTCTTTATATCAACAGCGACACGACAGAGATATCATCCAACGGAAAAGTGGTGCTGCTGTATGAAGTGTCTGAAGACTACGGCGAGGGCATCATCTACGACTACCGTGACGGATACATTCTGAAACGGCTCTCAGATGAAGCTGTATCTGAAATAAGCACCGACAATATTGACTTCGGCGAATGTTACTACACCGAAAAGATAACCAATTATATCACTCTTAGCTCGCTGGGCGCAACACCTGTAAAATACTCTGTCAGCTTTGACAATCCGGTGTTCACTACGACACAAGAGACAGGCACTGTATATATTGACGAACCGGTGGATATCCCGATAATCTTCACCCCCGGAACCCCAGGACAATACAACGGCACAATGACCATCAACGCCGCCGACACCGTCTACAAGGTAAACATAACCGGAAATGCACTTGACATTCCTAACGACTTCAGTCAGCTCATAGTTGAAGGAGACAAGAATTTCTTCTACAAATGGGACAATATCTCTGCATGGCCTTGGACTTCGGAAGACACATGGGCATCAAACAATAACGACAAGAAACAGGACGGCGACGCCACTCTGACAGGATTCTACAAATCAGAAAAGCCGACAAGAATGACGTTCGACTATGATATTTCAGCCGAATCGCCCGACTCCCTGATAATGTTTGTTGACAACGACCGTGCCTTCGGCTACACTGACGATGTTACAGGCTCTTTCTCTTACATTCTGCCTAAGGGCGAACATACCGTAAGATGGATCTTCACAAAAGAAAATTCAGGTTCCAAGAAGGATTATGTGTCATTCGGAAACATACGCTTCTCTGAGGCCACAGAATATGAAGGAATATCTCCTGACAACAGTGCACGGAACTTTGTTGCAGACGGATGGGGCATCTACGACAAGCGACTGCGTCCCGTATCGCCGTCAGGCACACTTACATTTGAAGTAAACACGGAAGGCAACGAAAGCGTGGTTGACTTTGACGTGCAGGCCACAGAACTGTCGCCGCTCAAAATCAGTGCCGACGGAAATGCTGCCATGACTGCCACATGCGACACAATATGCCACATAGACCTCACCGGCACAGGCAAGCACACCATTAAGGTTGAATTTGCCGGCTCAGACGACAACGATACCGAAACAAGATGCGAACAGCTGACATCTATCAGCAACATCAGAACTTTCAACGGATATTATACTGAATTGAGCTCTAAATACATCCTCATAGGCGACAGCTATTTCAACACTGAAAGCAACTATACAGCCACCGACGGAATTGAGGGTGTAAACTGTCCTGTAGACATCAAGATAACCAACACAGGAAGATTCTTCATGTATAATCTGTTCCCCATCACCGACCTTCACTACCGCACAATCTGCGGAACCGTAAATGATGGAATGATTAAGATACCTACACTTGCCAACACCAACCTTGGTACTTATGCGGCATACAGCGACGAGACCTATATGTTTGAAGGAAGAACAGGTGACCGCTGGTGGCTTGTAAGCGGCGACATAAAAGGCGGTTCTAAAAAAGCTGACTATCTGTTTACAGACACTCTCAACATTGAAGCTGACGCCAACTATGACATGCTAGTGCCGCAAACAGGCTTCGGACTATGGCGAACATACAGATTCAACAACTCAGGCATTACTGAATTCCTTAAGGAAGGTGTACGATTTGAGAAGGTAACCGAAAACGCTGCAATAATATCTTCAACCGAAAGCATCAACTTCGGCGAGCCTTTTGCAAATACTGGCTCACTGAAAAGAAAGGTTGTGTTTGTCAACAAGGGAATGACACCTACCGACTGCAGTGTTGAGATAAACGGCGGAGACGGAGCTTACACTGTTTCGCCCACGACATTTGAGCTTCAACCCATGCAAAGCAAGACGGTAACCGTGACATTCATGCCTAAACTCGTAGGAACACACGACGCAGAACTCGTGGTTTACTCTGAAGGAGAAGACTGCAAAGTCAAAATTGAAGGAAACGTAAAGGCTCTGCCTGACTACAGCTCGCTCGTCAATGAAGGTAAAGAACTCATCACATCATGGGAGACATCTTCTGAGTATCCGTGGCTGATAAATGACAACGAAGCCTACAGCACCAACACCAACCACGACAACACCACATCAGAACTTACAATGAACTTCAGCGTACCTGAAGGAAAACTGGCACGCCTGAGCTTTGACGCCAACTTTGCCGTTGAACCTGAAGGCGACATTTTCCACGTTACAGTAAACAATGTCGACGTTGTCAAGATGGATCAGTCGCGCCGCAATCTCGTAGGCACATACATTATGCCTGCCGGCGATTACAAGGCTGTGTTTGCACACATAAAAGACTACACGACACTGATACCTTCAGCCGACGTATCAAAGATAAGCAACATACGCATAGACCTCATTGACGACAAAGCCGACGCCGCATTCATGCACGCGCCACGCTACCACTACGACCTTATTGCTCCATTAGACAGGGCTACTGACACTTACTGCTGGATTATCAACAAGGGAACAAATCCGCTTACCATAACTGGTGCCGAAGCAGAAAAACCATTCTCTTTAGAGGTTCCGTCAACACCTGTCGCACCCGGCGACACCCTGGCCATACCTGTAAAGATTCAGCCTACTGCTCCCGGACTCTACAGCAGCAAGTTTATATTCCATACTTCAGCCGGCGACGTTACATGCGACTATGACGCACAAGCCGACTATGTACGCTATCTCGGAGATTTCGACGGAGCTACTCTTGACTTCCCCGTATGCACATACTACACCAGCTATTGGGTTTATCCTATCTACACCCAGTCTATTTACTTTGAAAAGGATATGGAAGGGCTTAATGGTGCGCAAATCACGGAGATGACTTATCAGACTGTAATGGAAGCAGATATCGACTATACATCAGCTGACGTAAACTACCGTATAGGAACAACCTCGGCCAATGAAGTAAGCGAGAATCATCCAGAAGGACTGACCACGGTATACAGCGGAGAACAGATTGACATCGTCAACTATGAGCAGACGATTAAATTTAACGAGCCTTTCACCTATAACGGAGGCAACCTTATTGTGGCACACGACATGAATGCACGCGAAGGGTTCGACATACAGGTATATTATTACAGCGGACCAGCAAACTCTGGCTCAAGCGGTATTTATCTTCCGGGCACACCAAGTTTCGGACTGATGAAGAAGACCTACGTTCCTACCCTGCGACTGAAATATATACCGAAAGAGGGCACATCTGTTCAGGATGTCACAAGCAGACAGGTTGAAAAGGTTGAATACTTCGACATCACAGGCATGCGCATTCCGTCAATGAGAAAGGGCGTCAACATCGTGCTGACAACCTATAAGAATGGCAAGACAACGACACAGAAAGTTGTGGTAAAGTAACAACTGCAACAAATTAAACATCGGAGCTTCATTAATTCTCTTTTGTCCAAGGGCCATATTTTCACTCTCAAAGAGTAAAAAATATGGCCCTTTTCTATTATCTATATAAACAAGAATATAAACCGAATGGCTAATGCTCCTTCAACGACTTGATATACTCGCTCGGCGAAACTCCTTCAATACGCTTAAACGCTGAGAGGAACGTACTGCGCGACTTAAAACCACACTTCTCTGATATAGCCGTAATGGTAAATTTTCTATATTCAGGAAGGGCTATCATCTTCTTGAAGGCCTCTACCCTAAACCCGGCAATATAATCATAGTAATTGGTGTGCATAAACAAGCTGAACAACTGCGACAGTTCATGGGCAGAACAGTTTATACCATCAGAAATGTCACGCATCTGCAAATCTTTATTCAGATACGGCTTATGTTCTTTCATATAATCATTCAGTTTTTTCTGAAGTATGTCAGCTTGCTCCTGCGAAAGACGCTTACTTTGATATTTCTGATTATTGTCTGATATTTTTTCAGTCTCATGCAGTGAATCTGCATTCTCCTGTACTTGCTCTGATTCCTCCTTACCTTTTACTTTTCTTTCCACGGCACGCCTTACTAAAATCCAGCCAGCAATGCAAGCCAGCACAATTAAGACAGCGGCACAAGCAACGGCAAACCAATCAGACACGACGATAACTTTCATTGTCATACAGATTTCAGGCATACCGCATACTTCAATGCGCAACACATACGTACCGGCAGGTACACCACTATATGACAACGACAGAGACGATGTTACATGCCATTCATCTTCAAATCCTTCCAGACGATACTTATAGCTCAGGCCTGACATATTAGCCTGGGCAAGACATGTAAACATAAGGTTAAACGAACCTTCTCCCTTTTTAATGTGTAGCGTATTGTCAAAATTTACCCTGCTCACCTCTTCTGCCGTAAAGACATGGTCTGAAATTATTTTGGTTACTGCTATCGGTATAGTGTCAAAATCATGTGACATCAAATCCTTTTCATGCGCCCAAACCAGGCCTTTGTCTGTTGCCATCCAATACTTTTGGTCTAAAACAGAATATCCATACGAGTTCTGCTCTATCAGCAAACCCGGCAATCCGTCAATATAGCCAAGTTTTCGGAGTTTGCCATTGCGTAAAAGATTTACCGACTGTTCCGTACACGCAAAAAGCAGCATCTCTGTGCCACGAACGAAACAGAAAGAGGGGACAGACTCGTTTATGTCATACTTCTTGACCGCAAATTCTGTTACCTCCTGATTGCTCATTACAGGAAATCCTCTTACAGGCACAAAAAGCATCATCCCGTTGGCCATGTGATATATACGCCGCATATTGCCGCAATCTGCCAGAAATTTTGGAACTTTCCCACTAAATATATACTTTCCGTTGCGTAAAGTAAGAGTCTGTATTCCACAATCGGTTGACAACCAGCCTTTATCATAGCTGTCAAAATCAATACCCATAACATAGTTGCCTGCAATATCACTGTTTTCCTTTGTAAACAGCTCTGTAACGTTATTTGCAGCATCATATCGCAAAAGCCCTTTGTCCGTAGCAAACCACAAACATCCATTTCGATCTGTTACAGACGAAAATACTGATCCATAACCAAAAACAGATTTCACCGTAAAAGTGTTCATATCAACAAGCCGCACACCGCAATCTGTTCCAACGACATAGTTTCCTGGCATTGCCATCAAACCTGTAACGATATTGGCATCAAGTTCTCCTGATGGAATTTTCACAAGTTTACCGTTCTTCAAATTCGTTATATAAAGTCCGTCGTCTGTACCCCATAACAACCAGTCGCCCTTTCTAAAACAGGTGTATACCCTTGTTCCTCTGGTTGTCAGCACTGATGGTATTGAGAACACATGAAAAATATTTCTGTTATAATATGTATAATCAACTCCGGCCTTTATACTTCCAAACCAATTACATCCATATTTATCACGATAAAAAGTCATAAGGTCTGCAATCCTTATTCTTACATTATCGGATGATGCTTCTTCTGAATAACGGTTCACCACGACATTTCTTTCTGTATTTATCTCGTATGCACCATATGCAGCAGTTGCCACAAGTAGAGACTTGCCATCTTTATTCATGTCGGATATTTGGCCATGAAACATATAGTGAGAAAACTCACGCTCTGCATCACTCTTCTGCCACACACCACTGTCAGAAGTGCCAATAAAAAGACGCCTACCTATCCTAACCAATGAAACAGGTTCCTTTTTGGTATGGCAGACAGATCCGTCGGATACACTGGACATGTTTCTAAATACAGCAATACCCTTTTTCCCTGCGACCCATATACGTTTACCGTCGCCGGACATATCTGTTATATTATCACCAAAACTGCGGTCTTTTATTTTACAGCGAACCACCTTGTTGCCTTTAATCAGGTAAAGTCCTCTGTTTGTTCCTACATAACAGGCCGTTTCTGATATTTTCAATAGGCACGTAACTCTGCCTTTTATAACATTTTCAAAGCATCTTGTCAACTTAAGCTCACGTTTGTCTAATTTCCACAACCCCATATAGCTTCCAACCAGCATCCAGCGGTTGTCAATATCTGAAAGGCAACTCACAATACGCATGTCCTGTGGAATATTTTCGGTAAAAGGTATATTAATAACCCTCTCCCCGTCAAAACGATCAATGCCAATTGTCGTTCCAAAATAGACAAAGCCTTGTCTGTCGCGTGTAACAGCCAATACAGTGTTAGAGGATAACCCGTTAACCGTTGTCAACCCATTAACACCTTCATCCATGGCACGAAGATTCAAGACAAAAAGAGACAAAAAAGACTTACTAGAATGCACAAACACATTCTCGCTCTTAAAAATCTTTTTAATAATGAACTATATTCCAACGTATAATATACTTACAATACTTTGCAAAGATAAATAAATTAAAAATTATTACAAAATAATAATAATTTTTCCTTGACAAAATACAAGACAAGACATGTCTTGTATACAAACTATTTGTTTTCGACACAAAGTCTTTTTATATGATTATAAGTTTTATATTTCAGAATATAGATAAACTTACCTTAATAAGATTTTCTTCCATCCTTATCATATAAAAAGCAAGATAACATAAGAAATGTCTCCACAACACGATGCACGATTATTATGTGTGCCGTGTTGCAGAGACAACATTACCCAATAAAAACAATCTTAAAACCCAAAATCGGTCAGCAGACCGCATATTATGTTCATCAGCCCAACTAATACCTTCGTCTGTCATTGTGCTTTCTGTCGGCATCTTGCCGTTAGCCTTATCCTTACACAGGCAGCCACGACGGCGTAAAAGATGACGGCTGTAAGCTCAATATAAGACATGGATGCGGCTGAAACATAAAGAAATCATTAAATAAAAAGCCCGCACCTGCCACACGGCAACAAGAACGATAGGAACAAATTGCCATAAGGCTTTCCGTAACGGAACGGCACGACTGCCAGAACCGCACGAAACTGCCGGCACGGGCCTTGGCGCTGTCAGTCTCAGCGCTTTATAAAACTTTTGATGTTGTCAGGTATTACGGGCATGGCGCCGCTCTGTGTGCACACATAGGCTGACACCTTTACCGCAAGGGCGTGGGCATCCCTGACGTCCATGCCGCTCAAAATGGCGGCACAGAACGTGCCCGTGA